>OKSD01000016.1_pt1 | contig 173781 bp, 259 predicted proteins | sample 1601221 | NCBI WGS metagenome assembly OKSD01 (sample SAMEA3541550, study PRJEB24748) | human gut metagenome | biome: human gut; feature: human-associated habitat; material: faeces | place: China | collected 2012
ATTCATGAAGTTCGGTTTCCAAATTCTTATGAATTTCTTTTTCGCTGATGCCACAGGTAAATTTTAAGTACCTAATTTTGAAATATTTTTTATTGATTAGATAAGATAGGAGATACTCAGCAGTTATACCAAAATTCTAATCTGAGAATTATCTTAAGTGTATTTTTATATGTCAAACCCAAGTATTCATCCACTCACCCATGAGTGGGTAGTCACTCGTACACGGGTGGGTATAGGCTCATGGGTGAGTGACTCACTCAAATTTTGAGTGGGTATACTTTCATACACAGTTGAATTTCACATTTTTTGTGTTCAACACAATCCACTAAATTTTTTGTACATTTTATTTGGTGGACTGAAAATTAATTATTATCTTTGCAAAGTAGAAAAATAAAAAGTATGGCAAGAAAAATAATTACACAGGATATAGAAAAAACTGTTATTGATAATCAGACTGGGGAAGTTATACAAACAACTTCTCAAAGAACGTTTACAACACAGATTAAGACAGAAGAGTTCTATATGACATTTATAGATTATATAGCACCATTATATGAATTAAAATCTAATTCTTTAAAAAACTTACTTACGTATTTATGTGAACATGCAGAATTTAATACTGGTAAAGTATCATTGACTACAGCAGCTAGAAAAGTAGCATGTACACATCTTAATATTTCTAATAATACTTTAACTAATTATTTGAAGAAATTAAAGGATTTAAATTTAATTAATGGACAAGATGGAGAATTTATTATTAATCCTCAAATTTTCTGGAAGGGAGATACTAAAAGTAGAGCTCAAATTTTGGAAAATGAAGAGATTAAAATTACATTTAATTTAGGATAATTATTATGAATATTTATGATGCAATCGCAGAAATGGACCTGCCTTTATGTTTAGATGTGACTACCGTACTTGGAAATACAATAAGCTATATAGCAGCTATATTCTAATATTTATAAGATGAAAGTATCTGAAATTTTTAGTAAACTTGAAGATCAGCTATTTGAAAATTTAAAAAATTTATTAGCAAATGGTTTATATAAAGATGGATTGCTAGTAGATGCTATTAGAAATAATACTTTTTACGGATGGGATTAAATAAAGAAGAATACTTATCTATAGAAATATCTCCAGGACATTTTGTATGTATGCATAAAGAAGAGTATAAACTAATGCAAGAATGGGGAAAGAAAATGGATGCTAAACTAAGATTAGGGAAAGGATTCATTATTAAAAATGACAAAGATAAGACACCTAATAAATTTCAACAATAAATTACACTATGAAATTAATTCTTCCCTTACAACTTGCGGATAAGGTAATAGATCATTTAAAATTTGATGAAATTGACATTATAGTTCCTGATGTCTTAACTGAAAATTATTTTCTAAATATTAACTTCACTCAAGGTAGTTATTATATATCTCCAACTTTTAGTAAACCTACTGAGGAGGATTTAATATTCGGAGAAATATTATTAACCATTTAAAAAGAAGATTCCAGAATAATTGTATTGCATTTCTTCTTTAAATGGTTCCAGTAACGATTTTACAAAAATTATCTCAAAACACTTGGAAATATAAAAATAAAACTGTATCTTTGTAATCTAATTTAAAAGCAAGACTATAATGTTAGAAAATAAATACTTTATTTCATATCAATTGGATATTATTGATGGCACTTTGGCAGCCATACAAATACATTCTAAAATCATTACATTAAACCTAAATGAATTAGAAGAGGATATTATTTGATCTAAATTGGATCTTCCAGATAATTATATAGATAAAAGACTTCTGCTGATACAGAAGTTATAATACGGAAGCTTATCTGTACGGCAAACAGAAACGCTCTTCAAAAGCGTTGGTCCCCTTCCAAAAGGGATTATTCGGGTTCGACCCCTGACTTCCGTGCTAAATTATACTCCCGGTTAGTTCAGTGGCTAGAACACTAGATTTGTAACCTAGGAACGTCGGTTCGACTCCGACACTGGGATCAAAACTCAATTATTAAATTAATATGATTATGAAACATTTGTAGGTTAAATTCGGAAGAGCTTCTCCATAATTGTGTATCACTTCGGAAACACGAGATACACCTTTATTAAATATTTTAAATTTTAAAATTATGGAAACTTTATTAGAAGCTATTAAACAATTAGAAGAAAAACAAATTAAGGCTAAAGCCAACAGAAAGTCATTAGATTATTCAACTAGAAATCAAGCTAATTCAGAAGTATATTACAATCGTTGTAATTTATTTGCTATGTACACAGCTTGGTATATTGTTAAACACAATGTTGATTTAGAAAATCATATAAATGATGTAATGTCAGAGTATAAAGGAGATCAAGGCTGGAATGGCTATGGTGACTCTTATATGATTACAGCATTTTCTAATCAAGTTAAAAAGCTAGTTGAAAATGAAAAGGCTTTATGTGTTGATAGACAAGACGCTTAATCCAATTTATGGATGTGTTCAAGGTGGGCATGCAGTTGCTCAATATATGTTAGAACATAGTAACTGAAATAATGAATACCTTATATATTTACATGCAGATGTAAAGCGTTGAATAGAGAAATTATCCCTACTTGGCAAGGACTTCTCAATATTTAAAGAGCCAGATCTTAATAATCAAATAACTGCCATAGCGACAGTTGATAATGGTTCTTTATTCAAGAAACTAAATGTTGTTTCTTAACTACAACTGGGTGAAAGTCCCAGTAATTGCTTCATTGGTCGAGTGGCTAGGCAGATGCTTCTAACACATCATTACACGGGTTCGAATCCTGTATGAAGCACATTAAATGATATGATTATGAATAAATGGAAACCTGTTTATGATTGGAATGATTCTAATCCTGAATATTTATTAGTCGGACTTCAACTAGATGAAACATCAAGTTATAGCCTTCTTTTATATAAAAAAGAGGAATTTTGTAAAAATTTTATTCTTTCAATTGAGGGAAAAGAAAATGAATCACTGGAAGATTTAATAGATATTTTAAATAGAATGACACTAGCTACAGAAATAGCTTCAGAAGATTTACCAACTCGGAATTGGATAGATATAAAATTTACATCCTTATATACTAAAGAATAAATGAAACAATTTGGAAAAGTATTAGCATTGTTTCTGTGGATTATGATTGCAATAATCGCAGGAGCTGGATCACTTAACAGTGGCATTCCTTTTTATATGGTTTGCGGTGGGTTAAACATTTTAATCAACGGAGCAGCTGTATATTTTGGAGCTAAAAAGTTAGAATTATTTTAATAAGATACATTGGGGATAGTTAATCCTGTCCCCATTTTTAATACTAACACACAATGGAATTAGAAGAATTAAATGACAAACTGGATAAAATCTTGGATAATCAGGAAGTTATCATTAAGTATGTCAAGGAAATTGATGAGGAAACTAAGAAACATAAATTCTGAAAAGGAGTAGCTGAAAACTATGTAGGAGATTTAATAGCGGAAGTTACAACAAGAGGATTTATAATTTAAAGATGAACATATATCAACTTAATCCTTTACAGTCATGAAAACAATAATTAATTGTATTAAAAAAGCTGTTCGTTGGACTATACAGAGAATGAATGATTCTGTATGTTTTACTCCAACAGGAATTATACCAATAATGAAGGTGTAATTCCATTATAATGGGATTGGTTAAATGTTGTATGGGTGTATAGCTCAGTGGTTTAGAGCGTTTGCCTGTTAAGCAAATGGTCGTGAGTTCGAATCTCACTGCGCCCTCTATTAATTTTTAATATGAAATAATATGATTCAAGTAGTAACACTAGAAGAACATGCAGCTGTAGTAAGACAGTTAGCAGAAGCTAAGGAAGAATTAGCAATGTATAAAGAAGAAAAGCTCAAACAAACTAAGGCAGAAAGATTCATGATTGCAGTAATGGAAGCTATTCAGAAGTTGGAATTAGAAGAAGGTTCTGAAGAACAGGCTGAAGGAGTGCAAGAAAATGTAAAACATTTAGATGAATCTACATATATTACATCTGATGATGCCTTAGAGGATATAGATTTTGATGATCCCAGAAAAAATAAAGCTAAACTTCCGATTAAAAGTAGAGAAGAATTAGAAGAAGAAATATCTAACCTTCTTACAGAATATACTAATACATTAATTGAAAAAGGTGAGGTTAGTGAAGATGAAGTATTTAAAATAATGGAGTTGAGAGACTGCTTTCCTGATAGATTGTGTAGACTTGGAGATATAATGATGAGTCTGAATCCGTCTATTGGTAAGAAAATAATTCCAATATTAAGACAATTATCTAATTATAAAGGTTTCGGATGGCTGTAATAGACACATGGAATGCTAACAATTTTCCACTTAGGGCTAGGTTTATAGAAAAAGAATTAGTGATTGAAAAATATATGTTAGATAATTTAATAGGTAGTGTAAATCTTGATGAAGCTCCTATTATTACTGTGTTAAGTATTAGTGGAAAAGATGATATAGATTGTGTGAATGTACTTCATAAATTAAAAATAGTTCTATAAGATAGAAGGCATTATCGTTTGGTGATGCCTTTTACCATTTAAAGTATGAAGGTAGAGTTAATAAATAATGAAGAATTGGTTAATCTAGTTAAATCTGGATTAGCTAACAATAAAGCCAAGTTTGGCAAAAGATATTGTCCATGTAGATTAGAGCATATAGATGATACAATATGTTTCTGTAAAGAGTTTAGAGAACAGCCAGTAGGATCTACGTGCCATTGTGGTATTTACATTAAAACAGAATTATAATGATTGATTATAGAGAAACTTTAAAGAAATTTCATGAGATATTACCTGACACTGATTTGGATACTCTTCTGAAACTATTAGATGCTGTAATTGAGGTTCCAAATCTTACTTCAATTATAAGAGAACCTTATAAACCCTATGTACCTGATAGGATTTATCCTAGTCCAAGTATAACATGCACTTATGGAGAGTCTAAAACTTCTATATAAAAGAAAAGGCGGCTGGTTTAATTACCGGTCGCCTTTTTTAGTTAGTAGTTTTCTAAGTTCTGATAAATTATCTGTATATTTAGCTGTCCTTTCTGAATACTTATTTATAGTATCTTCATATAAATTCTTATTCTTAGGACTGGTCATAATTTTTCTTGGATAATTATAACCTTCATCTTGTACTAGAGGTTTTAGTTTAGGACCGTTGAAGTATTTATATACCTTAGTAGTTTTCTCAGGCTGCAATAATACCTCTCCACTGATTATTGGTTTCCTCATCTCTTTTAATCCTGCAGCGTAAAGTGCGGGAGATAAACCTTTACCTGCATCATTTACTCTAATAAATTCAGGATATACTGAAAGTCTTATCAAAGGAATCACTTAATTCTATGTATCCAAGTTCTTTCTTAGCATTCTTCAATGTTATTCTAGTTACTCCAGGAGCAACTTTAGAAACTTCTTTAGTAACTGGATACATAATCTTTCTAGCCTTTGTTAAGTTTCTAATAATAGGTACTGGATAAGCTGATAATCCTATTAATGCTTTATCTGCATTAGATTTAGCAAATCCAATATCAGTAGCCGCCCTTGCTAATCCTAATATTGGATGGAGGGAAGCTCCTTCTATTACAGCAGTTCCTATCAATTTACCTAACTTGGATGTTCCATTTCTAACAACTTGACCTAAGTCGAGATTATTTCTTGGAGTAACTTTGACTTCATCCAATGGAATACTAGTTTCATAAGTATCTGTATCTTTATTATAAGTAGCAATACTTTTATTATTGTACGCTTTCCTGTACTCCTTCGTTCCGTACTTCACTTCCTTCTCCATCTAGCCTCTTACTTTTAAATGGGTTTTTCTTAAATGCTCCAGCAACAGAGTCTATTCCTAATAATGCACAACTAGACCAGAACAACATCTCTATTATATCCGGACTTTGTATTATGTAAAATATGCCTATTACAGAAGCAGCAAGACACACTATCCAACCTAAGCATCCAGCAACTCTTTTACTTGATGGATTCTTACCTTCAGATACTGTGTCTCATATAAAGCTCTTAAGTGTCATGTTATTTAAATATTTTCTTTAACCAAGAATAATGTTTTCTATTACTTATATAATTTAGATTATACATATTCTCCTTAGCCTCTATTTCAAAAGAAATGTGATCATACGACTTTTTTCAATAAAAGAAAAGTTTAATAAATCATTCAAGTAAATATAAAGGATAGTAGAATATAATTCCACATTCTAGTAATTGTTGAGTATGTATCCTTTCATGGTTAAGTGAATAATCTGTGAAATACTTGTAATTTTCTTCTCTAATAAATACTAATCCAAATAGATTTATAGCTACAAATCCTTTGAATGGAATATATTTATTTATTATAAGAGTATTACCATTTCTGTGTTCTACTTTCATTATGATAAATTTGGAAATCACTTATTAAATGTCTCAACTGCAAGTTTGTCTCTTCCAATATGGAAATGTGCTCCAGTACCTCCAGTTTTAGCTAACATTTCTTTTGAAGTTTCATCTATAATTCCTATATTATTTTCTTTAAGTCATCTTAGAGTTTTTGGAGATTTGCTTAATCTATCTCTAAATTCTTTCCAGGAAACTCCTCTAGCTGGAGTAATATCTAAAGCTAACCCTTTACTGTGCCAACTTGCAGAACCATTTGAAGTTACAGCATTAGGTCTGTAGCCACTAGTAACTCTAAATGGAAGATTCTCTTCTGTAGCTGTATCAATAAAACCTTTCATTAATCCATAAGTAGGATCAAAATTAGAAGTATCTACTTTAACAGGTTTAGGAGCAGGAGATGTCTGAATACTTGGAGCAACTAAAGGTTCTGTTGTTTCCATAGTCTCAGTAATAGCTGGCTTTTCTGCAGCTTCTTCTTTAAATGGTTTATGACTTATATAAGAGTATGGATCAAAACTATAAGTATTCATAGAAACAGAGTTAAGATTGACCTCTGGAGTGGGAACATTTATATAAGAAATAAATTGATCATCTAGTATTCCACCATCCTGTTTCTTATAAATCTTACGTTTAATATCAGGAGCTGGTGTAGTAGATTTAATTACCTTCTTTCTCATATCCCTTTTAGTATTTAGAACCTCAGCATTCTTAACTAGTCTAGATTTTCTAGGAGCTGCCATTAAACCTCCCTTTCTTAAATTTAGAAACCATTTAGTAACAGAATTTCTAGTTCCCAATGGCTTTTTCCCCATGTATCTAGGATATTCCTTTTTTAAGGTTTCTTTATCATCTTCTACTAATGCTTTAGTAAAATTAGGAAAAGCCTTTGGACCTGTTCCTGTATATTCGTAATCTATTAGTATGGCTTGCTTTTCTGCTGGAAGTTCGTCGAAACTTTTATTATAAAGTTTTTCAAATTGAAATTTAGCTCTACTATAATGTTCCTTTATATCTTCTTTATATAGAGAATCTACTTGGTGAGCAGTTAATCCTTTAGAATATTTACCACTCTTCTCTTCCTCCTTGGTTAATTTATGTCCGTATCCTATAGTTTTCCTTCCCCTCTCTTGACTTTTATGAGGAAACCATAATTTCAAATCCTTGTTCCAGCCTCCTCTAGGAGTTTCTTTGCTGTTCTCTATCTCTCTAGTTATTTCTAAAAATGGTCGATAGGGAACTCTATGAGCATTTAAATATGGTTGGGAATTATTTCTTGGATCATATCTAGATAAATTAATTGGAGTAAATAATTTACTGTAGTCTTCATTCATAATTTTTACTATCCTTTATTCCACTTTCTAGCATTAGCTGCAAATGTAGCTCTTTTTCGTATAGCAGGATCAGGACTATTTTTACCCTTAGAAATACATTCAGAAGTTACATTACCACCGCAATATTCAGTAAATTTGCCTCTATTTTCCTTTTTTATATGAATCTTGTTTTTACCTCCCTTTTTGGATAATCTTACTGTTTTGCCACCGTTTTTCAATGAAGGAATATCACTTGCGGATAATTTACTTACTTCCTCCTTGAATTTTGCCTGAATTAATTCAGATAATTGATTGTCTAATTTCATAACTGAAGAATTTTGTTTTTCACTTTTTATTACGCAAATTTATGATTAATTTTGCACTTGAACAAATGAAAACAGCTTGGAAGTGAAAATATGGAATAATGTTGATAATCGAAAACAGAACTACAGGATTGTTTAACATTTAAAAATAAAAATTCAGACATGTTATTAGATTTACTTAAAAAAGCGATCCAGTTCTTCTCTGGTATGAGTAACGACGCTAAGTTGTTATTTGTTGTGATGGTGATTCTAATGTTTCATACAAATCTTCAAAATATGAATATTGTAGAGACGTTATTAGAAAGAGAAAGAATTGAAAAGATTCAGGCGGAGAAATATACTGAGAAAGTGACTCCTTTAATTAAAACACAGTTAAGATACATGCTTATGAGTGATCCATCTGCTTCCAATGTAATATTGTTAAGCTATCATAATAGTAATCACAGTTCTCAAGGATTCTCATATAAATATATAACGTATTTAACTGAGGAACCTAGAGATGAAGAACCTCTACATGAGGAAGATTTCAAAGAGTTAAGTTATGTAAGCTATGGAGAAGAGTTTGCCAGAATACACAATGTAAAATACTTGAAGGCAGACAATGTGGAAATGTTACGCAATACTTATCCTAAATTATATAGGAAAATAAAAAATAGTGATGCGAAAGCTGTTGTATTTTTCCCAATAGAGGGAGTTATGCAGCCGGTTGGTATGGTTGTAGTATTATATAATAAGGCTCTTCCAAGTTATGATCTCGGATTTTACGCTAGAAACTTTTTACCTAGAATCCAAAGATTAGCAATACTATTAGATTATAATAATTTTAAGAAAGAATTAGCAAACTAATATGCAGGTTGATAAAAGAAATGGTAATGTAAATTACAATGACGCTGAACACGTTTATTGGAATGATGAGGGTCACAAATTTATATCAGTAACTACTTTAATTGGTAAATTTGAACAACCCTATGATAAAGATTTTTGGAGCAAGTATAAAGCTCTAGAACGTCTGATTGGAGTAGAGAAATTTGCTGCTTTGGAAAAACAAAGATTACTTAAAACTAAAAAGTGGGATGATTCTGTATTAGAATTATACGATATTGATACTGTTAAATTTAATAGTACCCAACAAGATATTTTGGATGAATGGGATAAAACTAATAGAGAATCTTGTGAAAGAGGAACTAAAATCCATTCTATAATGGAAAATAAATTCTATACTGGAGCAAAAAGTTATTCTCTTAAACAATACGGCTTAGGTGGGAAGTTTGAATGCAAACCTCAATATACTCCATTGGATTTAGAAAGAGCTGTTTATCCAGAATATTTAGTATACAGAGAATCTCCAGACGGCTATATAAAATTAGCTGGACAAATTGACTTATTAGTCAAGGATGGTAATGATATATATATTATTGACTATAAAACTAATAAGGAATTGAAAATGAAATCTGGGTATGATACTAATCTTAGAAAAAATGTTATGATGAAATATCCTCTTAGCAATATAATGGATTGTAATTTTATGCATTACACATTACAACTTAGTACCTATGCCTGGATGCTGGAAAAGAATAATCCAGAATTTAATATTAAAAAATTAGTATTAGTTTACTTTGATCATCAAGGTAATGTTTCTACACATGAAGTTCAATACTTAAAAAATGATGTGGAAAGAATGTTAGCTGAGTATAGAAAAATGCTAAAGCAAGAAGAGAGGGAAGCTAAAAGAAAGAAAATAGAATTTTAATATAATTATTATACGTAGTACACATTTAAAAATGAACAAATTAATATGCCGATTATCCGCATTGATGTTACCGAATAATATTGAATATACTACATAAAATAATTATAACAATAACACACAAAATAGTATGGAACAAGTAGTTAATGAAAATCTACAAGAGAGTAGAATTGAAGCATGTAAAAGTTGCCCAATATATTCAACTAAATATGGTGGTTGGTGTAATAGGAATTTATATGTAAATCCAAAAACTAATGATACCTCTACTACTCGTAAAAGTGGATATTTTCAAGGTTGTGGTTGTAAGATACTTTTAAAAATAAAATACAAACATGAGAAATGTCCAGCAGGAAAATGGTAAGAAAAATGTTAGTTAAGTTTGGACATATAGTTCAAGGCTTCTGGTACAAGATTATAGGTAGAAATAAAAATATGAGAAATAAACGTATAGCTATCTGTAATACTTGTAAATATAAAGATGGGTCATGGTGTGGAATCTGTGGATGTTTATTAGATGCAAAAACGAGGGTATATAATGAGAGTTGCCCTAATGATTTATGGTAAAATTTAAAATTTAATGATTATGCAAAACAATGGTAGAATGGATTTAATTGGTGGTGGAGATTGTGTCTCAATGAATGTGGAAAAACTGACAGCAGAAGAAAAGGCAAGTGCTGTTAGACAGTTTAATGAATCGACAAAGAATGCACAGGATGCATTTGTAAAAAATATTGAAAAAGAACTTCAGCATTCTCGTGAAATTAAAGAGGAAGCTCAGAACTTAGAAATTATGCCGACTAATGGCTATATATTAGTTAGACTGTATGATAAGAATCCATATGAGCAAATCAAATTGACAGAAAGTGGAATTATTATTCCTGCATATGATGGAATGGTTAAATCTCAGGAAACTGGGGAAATGGAAAAAGAACAATTAGCTGTTCGTTATGCAGAGGTTATGGAAATTGGACCTGAAGTTAAATATGTACAGCCAGGTGATGATATTATCTTTAAAAATTTCACACAAATGCCAGCTCCATTTTTAGGACAGGATTTCTGGATTGTAGGACAAAATAATGTATTTGTAGTAATCAATGAAAAACTTAAAGAAAGATTTTCAAAGATTACCATGTAAAATGAATAGCTAAATGGAAGAAAAAATATTTTTTATGCCAGGAGATCTTGTAACACTTAAACAAGATCTTCCTAACAAGCCAGTTATGCTGGTAGTAAAAAAGGAAACTAAAACAATGCGTCCTCAGAATTTACAGGATGGAGTTGAATATTTTCTTGGAATCAGATGTAGGTGATTCACTTTAAATGGTGAAATGCAAGAATCCATCTGGAATACAAAAGATTTGATTAAAGTATAATAAGTAGGAGATTACTTTGTTTAGTAGTCTCCTCTTCGTATTTATAGACATATGAACCAAATGAAAGAACAAGGGTTCGTTGCCTGATTATCAGAACTTCTACATGTAAGCGAACCTGATAAGTTGGATGAAGAGATTAAGAAATTAGGAGAAGATAAATTAAAGGAATTAGCAAACCAATTTAATACAGACGTTTGACCTATTATGGAACAAAATTTAAACAATCAAACAGTTTATGCCAAGGCAGGAACTAAATTAGACTACATTACTAGACTTAATGGTGGTTGCCCAGAGGGTTATGAAATAGAAAGATTCATGGCTGGAGGTAAACCTTGTAGTAGATGCAAAAAGAAAGCAACCGTGCAAATGAAAAAGGGTTCTATTATGGATTCTATTAAGGATGAAATTGAAACAAAGAAATGTGGCGGAAAAGCTAAAAAGAAAAAAATGCAATCAGGTGGTAAATATAATGAATCAGAACATGCTGGTTTGTTAGATAAACATAAGAAAGGCAAAATTACCGATGCTGAATCTAAAAGGTTGCAAGAACTTAATAGAAATTCTGGACATCATGAAGATGGCTGGAAGCCTTCTAAGAAAGTAAAAACACCATCTAAAGATCAAGCTAAGAAAGCCGGAGAAGAAATAAAGAAACACCTTAAAGGCGGAATAGTTTTCGCTCAGCAAGGAACTAAAGTAATAGTAAAAAAAAAAGTTCTTGTAGCTAAAACCGGAGTGTCATTTGATGGAATTGGAGCAGCTAGGATGCTAGATTCTAAAAATATTATATCATCTGAGACTTATCCATCTGGAATAACTGAACTAAATTCTAAAAGAGGTACAACATATTTAATCAAGAATGATAAGTTAATAAAAACTTATGATCCTAAAGATCCAGGCAATCCACTTAATATTAGGAAGAAAGGGTCTATAAATACTAAAACCCCATCTAAGCAGAATAAAGGAGATGATTCCACATTATATGGATATATGATAAATAATGGCTGGAGTCATCGAGATGCTTCGTATAAAGGAAGAAAAGATTTATGGAAGAAATGGTTTGGCGATACTCCTTATTCTGGAACTTATGAACAAAATACTAAGTTATTATCCAAATTGAAAATGGCTAAAGTCACAAGCAATAATGGAGTAGGGGATGATAGATTTGCAGGATTGAATAATCTTGTTACATTGAAGTCACCTACTATTCCTACCTTATCCATAGCTCCAGTAAGATTACCAATGATACGATAATGGTAATAATTTAATATGAAATAATATGAAGTTTTTTACAATGAATGTAAATACAGGAAGTTTTGAACTCAATGATCATGATATATTACTTACTAGTGAATTTTCTAAACTATGGGCACAGGACAGAAATAAATGTCCAGATGATCCCACTGGTATAGCTAGACTTAGAGCTTTTAGAGAATTTAAGTATATATACTTAATGCTTGATTGGACTTCCCCGTATTCAAAATATGATGAACCAACCAGACACCAAGAGTGCCTAAAAGATGCAGACATAACTGAAGAAGAATGGTCTGATCCTGACTTCAGAGCAGCTTGTAGAAAGTACAGAGATATTCAAGATTCGTCTAAAGTATTGAAGTTAATCAAAGCTGCTCAGGGAGTTGTGGAAAAAATTACTGACTATTTTGAAGATATTGATTTAAGCGAACGTGATCCAGTTACGCAAAAGCCTATATATAAAACTAAAGATGTAATGAATGAATTGCAGAATATTTCTTCTGTGGTTTCTGAATTACAAGAACTTGAAGAATTGTATAAGAAAGAGCAACAAGCTGAAAGTAAAGTGCGTGGTGATGCTACTCCTGGATTTATGGATAGAGGATAATTATGGCTAGAGGAAGAAAGAAAAAATCTGAAGTAATTGCTGATCATACTGCTGATAAAGTAGCTGAAGTAACAGACAATCTGATAAACAGTATATTAGACTCTGGAGAAGTTGATCAGCATGGAAATAAAATATACGACAGCAGTAAACGTTCTATAGATCCAGAAGTTGAAGCAGGATTTAGTGCTGCATTTAACGAAAATCCTAATGAGGTTGAACAAGCAATATATGATGCTCTTAAACCTAGACAGGAATTTTATGAATGAGATGTAAAGATAGATGATGAAATAGAATATTTTGATTCTAACTTAAGTTATGAGCTTACTGGTTATAGACCTATAACCGAAACTCAAGGATTAGATTTCAGACCTGAGTGATTTACTGAAGCTAGAGATACAAAAATTAGAACAGGATATTACTGTGGTTATGATACAGGAAATAAAAAATATATAGATTTTTGGAGAGAACAAATACGTAGATGCAAAGAGGGATATATATCTCATGGTTATAGAATAACTGGTGACAACTATTTCTTTTTGAACTTTTACAGACTTATGGATGTATCCACAGTAGATGTATCTGGCTCTGGTCGTTCGGTTGCATTCCCTACGTTTTTCTCTAAACAATATGAATATTTCCATTACATAGATTTATGTGAACATACTAAACATGATGTATGTGCGCTTAAAGCTCGTGGGGTTGGATTCTCAGAAATCGGTGCATCATTGGGAGTTAGACTTTATACAACTAATTCTAGATCACACACTATATATACTGCCTATAACTATGATTTCCTTTCTGCTGTACTAAGAAAATGCTGGGAACAGTTAGAGTTCCTTAATGCTGAAACAGAAGGAGGTCTTAGACACTTAAGACAGAGGTACAATTCTGATAATCACAAGAGAGCATCATTGCTTAACAAACAGCGTGAAGAATCTGGATTTATGTCTGAAATACTAGGTATAGTAGCAGATATTCCAAGAAAACTTCGTGGAGACCGTGCTGATAGATTATTCTTTGAAGAGGCTGGTTCCAATCCTGTTTTAGTAAAAACTTACATGCAAAGTAAGGCTCTTGTTGAAATTCTTGGTAGAAAGTTCGGAACTAGATTTGTATGGGGAACTGGTGGTGATAGTGGACCTGCATTAGCTGGTTTGGCTAGTATGTTTAAAGATCCTAAAGGTTTTAACATATTACCATATAAACATAACTATACTAAAACTGGCGAATATACATTAACTGCTTATTTTATTCCAGCGTTTACTTTTGTAAATATAGAAGGAATTATAGATAACAGAGGAGTTACAAATATAGAAAAAGCAAAAGCACATTATCTAGCACAAAGAAATGCTTTAATGGATGATCCTAAAGCATACATGATAGAATGTGCAGAGTTCTGTTTTACTCCAGAAGATGCTTTAGCACTTGAAGGTGATAATGATTTTGATACAATCTTATTACAAGAGCAGTTGAGTGCTATTACATTACATAAAATGGGAGTTCCAATAGAAAGAGGATTCTTAGAGTACTCGTTTACTAATGGGGAACAAAGTGCTGACAATATTAGAGGATTCAGATGAATACCTGATAGACGTGGACAAGTTCTTATAATGGAACATCCACTTAGGGATGCTCAAGATAGACCCTTTAAGAACTTATATGTAGCTGGTATAGATAGTATTGACTTAGGTTCGGATGATACTTCTGATGAAACTAAGCAACCTTCTAAATTCTGTATAGTTATAAAGAAAAGAGCTCATGGACTTGAACCTCCTAAATATGTGGCAATGTATAAAGACAGACCTAAAGATGTTAGAGAGGCTTATAAAATAGCCCTTAGACTCCTTGAATATTATAACTGTAAGGCTGTACTTGAAAAGTCTAAAGTATCATTATTAATATATTTTAGAGAAAAGAAAAAGGATAACCAATATTTAATGAGAAGACCTAGAGCTACTTTAGGTGATGTTCAAAGAGGTAGATCTAAAGAGTTTGGAGTTCCTGCAACTGAGGTCATTATTAAACACCAACTTGATTTAATTGCCGCATATATAAGTGATTATTGTCAAGAAATATGATTTGAAGAAATGCTCCAGGAGTTAATTGGATATTCATATGAAGCTAAACGAAGATTCGATATTGTAGCTGCTATGGGTATGGCTGAACTTGGAGATGAAGAATTAGGTGGGGTTATTCCTCAAGAGGTAGAAAAATATACTGATGAATGGCAAGACTTTGGATGATATACAGACGAAAGAGGTATTAGAAGATATGGAACTATTCCTAATAAAAATCCAAACTTACCTAGAGTAAACGAATTACAACATTATGACGACGGCAGATTTAGAACAAGCAATCCTCGATTTGATTAGAGAAACATATTGTGAACAATATATTGCTAAATTAAAAGTAAGTGAATTAAAAGATGGAACAGAAGTGGTTGGCTATCACTTAATGTTGGGAATGAATAATATAGATAAACCTATTACTATAAACAAAGAAGGGACTGTTGAAGATTTCTTAAAATGTATTAGAGAAGAATTAAGAGCTAGACACTTAAATTCAACTACATACAGTCTCGGATATAAAGTATGTAACTAACATGGCTAAAAAGAAAACCAAGGAAGAATTAATTGATTTATCCAACAAGGCAATAAATGAATTAGTATATCCTAAGTATCGTTTAAAAAAAGCCTATAATTACTACAATGGAGTAAGAGATCCAGAACAATTTAGAGCACTGGAAGAAAATTATGGATTAGGTAATCCTACATCCTTAGAGTTTATACCACTAATTAAAAAGCATATTGATGCTATAGTTGGAGAATACTTAGAAACTCCTATTCTTCCTAAGATAACTTGTAAGGACTCAAAAACTATTAGTAATATAGAACGAGATAAACATATAAAAATAGTTAGAGATGTTTACAATTATCTAATTGGACATCTTAATAATTCTATCCTTTCTTTTTTAGATGGTCAAAACGTTGTTGATAAAAGCATAGAAGGTCAAATAAATCAATTAGTTGAGGACATTGATAATAGTTTTATTTCTGAATACGAAATAGCTGCTCAGAATGTTATACAATATGTTGTTAATTCTAGAGCAACTGATTTTAAAGAAAAGTTGAGAATATTATTACTTGATTTATTAATTACTGGATATGCTTTTTATAAGGTTATACCATCTAAAGAAAGTAATAATATCCAAATTAAAGTACTTGATCCTCTTAATACCTTCATAGACAAGAATTTCAGTTCTAATTATGTGAAATATTCATATAGAGCTGTAGTGAGAGATTGACTATCTAAATCAGAGGTATTCAATTTATATGGTGAATACTTATCAAAAGAGGATATAGATGATTTAGATTCTGCATATCAAACTGTATCAGATAGCTCTGCTATTTATATTAGAAGTTATGAGAATCAATGTACAGGAATGCCTGCAAGTGATGGATTGGAAGCTGGAAGAGAATTAACTCCAGGTTTGCCTAATGAACAATATGCTGGTATAGTACATAAACTTATTCCTGTATACACAATAGAATGGGTAGAAACAGATGAAGACTTTAATATGCAAAGGTATGAACAGGTTAGAATAGGTAATGATATATTTATTACACAAGAAGAACCTGTTAAAGTAATTAGAACTCAAGATAACCCATCATTCTGTACACTATCTACAAGTGGTATATATTATGCTACTAGAAGTTCAGAACCTCAGTCATTAGTATTAACTTGTGCTAATCTTCAGGATAAATATGATATATTACACTTTTATAGAGATTCACTAATAGCAAGTAGTGGAACTAATGGGGATTGGTTAGATATAGCTATGCTGCCAAAATTCTTGGGAGTTAAACTTCCTGAAAGAGTTCAAAAATGGTTAGCTTATAAAAAATCTGGAGTTGCTTTAATTGATACATCTCAAGATGGTATTCAGTTTAATAATAATACTGCCTTCTCAGGATTCGATGATACTATAAAAGCTCCTACTATACAAGCTATAGATTTAGCTATTCAAAGTACTGAAGAAGAGTGTTCTTCTATAACTGGTGTATTTAGAGAACGTCTAAATGGCATTCAGCAAAAGGATGCTGTAACTAATGTTAAAGTGGGTGTTCAAAACTCCTTTATAATTACTAAGCAGTTTACACATCAAATGGATTTATTAACTAATGAAATATTACTGGACTGTTTAAATACAGCTAAAATAGTTTGGAAGAAAGGTTTAAGAGGACAGCTAGTTTTAGGAGATGTCCAAAATAAAATCTTTACTGCTTTACCTGAATATTTTACTGTAACTGACTTTGATATTAATATCGAATCAAGTTCATCCATAGTAAAAGATATGGAAACTATAAGACAGCTAATTCCAGAATTAGTTAAAGCTCAAATGCTAGAGCCTGATGATATTATAGAAGCTATAACAGTTAAAAGTATGACAGAGCTTAAGCGAAATGTTGGAGGTTCTCTTAAACGTAAAAAGAAAGAAGCTAATCAAATGGGGCAACTTCAACAACAGTTGGCTCAAATGCAGCAACAGTTGCAAGAGGCTATGAATCAAAACTCTCAATTACAGCAGAAACTCCAAGCACTTAATGAGCAGAAATTGCAATTGGAAGCTAAGAAGCAAGAAACAGAAGCTGCTATTTCATGGTTTAATGCTAGATCTGATAGAGCTTATAAAGAAGCATCTGTTAAAAATGAGGAAAAGAAAGTTGACATTGAGGAAGAACAACTTTATGATGGAAATAAATATAACGACAAAGTAAAATACTAAATTATGGAAGTAAAAGTAAATATATGTAAAATAGGAAGAGAAAAAAATTATGCAGTTGAAATAACTGATACAAGTACTGATTATCTGCCAGAAAGTTCCACAGAATCTGTATTTCAAAAGTTTAAGAAGTCTGAAGTAAAGAGTATAGATGTCATACAACATAACAATGTATTAGAATCCAAAATAGTAAATACACTTATTACTAATGTTGGAGAAACCAATACCATAGAAATTACATTTGATGGATGGTTTATTATATATCATATAATACTTCCAACTAAAGAATGGTTTGATGCTAGTAAAGCAGCTGGTGGAATGTTCTATACATATGATACTATATACTTTACTGATGGTACTAACTTTTACAAATACAAGGATACTAATACAACAGAAGTATCAATAGAGGAAATTATAGATAGAAATCCTCTAAATACTACAATATCTTCTGTTTGTAAGAATCACTTCTCGGTATTCTATTTGATGCACTGCTATATAAGATTAGCGGAAAAATTACTAACAGCAAATATTAGATGTGAAACTGATCAATTAAGAGAATTAACTTTTAATAGAGATGTTATCTGAATGGCTATTAATGTGATTAAGTATCTGTCAGAATTGGGAGATTTAGAAGGTGCTGTTGTTAGACTCAATAAGTTAGATTACTGCAATGGCTTGTGTAAGAAAATTAATGATATAACTCTTAATTATTCTGGCTGTGGATGCAAATAGACTAAAGCGCCAAGCTATCAAAGAATTCGATTATTTGATTTCTAGGCTAGAAAAAGGTTACAAAATAAAGCATAGTAATGTACTTAATATTATATGCTTATTAGAAATATATCCAGATATAGAAAATGGTGATTATTTAGCTAGTACTTTAATACATGGATAATAACAGCACTGATTTTTTCGATGGGACTGGTATTATAACTCCTCAAAAAAGTTGTAGCCAGACTCCTGTCGAAATAGACATCCCAACTAAATTAAGTGAGTTGGAAAACGATATGGGCTTCATATCAGATAAACAATATCAACATACAGATAACAATTATACAGACGAAGACAAAGCAATTGTTGCTAGTGCAGGAGATTTACCACAAGCAATAAAAGATGTAAAGAAAGCCACAGCTGAATCAATAGAAGCTACTGATATCTCTAAGGAATTATCTAGTAACCCTATGAGAATTATTGATGGAAACTGGTGGGCTTATAATCTAAATACTAAAAGGTATGAAGATACAGGAATAAAGGCTACAGGTGATTCTTTCGTAATAAGAAGAACATATCCATCTGTACAAGCTATGGAGGATGATTTTGCAACTACAGATGTTGAAACTGGACAATTTGTAGTTATAGATTCTAACATAGAAGATCCTGATAATTCAAAATTATATATGAAAGCAGAAACAGAATGGAAGTTTATAACTGACCTTTCTGGAGCAACTGGTATTACTGGTCTTTCTGCTTATCAAATAGCTGTTCAACATGGATTCGAAGGTACTGAAGAAGAATGGTTAGCTTCTCTAAGTCAGGATAGTAAAGATGCAGCTAAGTTAGCTAATGAAGCAGCTGCTAATGCCAATGCTGTGGCTGCAGCTTTAAGTACTCTTGATGATCAAGTTCAAGCTGCTGAAGAAGTTAGACAAACTCAAGAAGCTGCACGTGAATCTAACACAGCTAAGGCTATCTCTGATACTAATGCAGTTAAAGAAGCTACAGATAAAGTTAGAGTAGAAACTGAAGCAGTAAAAGATAATGCAGTTAAAGCTACTTCTGATGCAATAGCCGCAACAACAGCTGCTGAATCTGCAGCTAAAAGTGCAAACGAGGAAGCTGGAAGAGCCTCTGCAGCAGCAGATAATGCAGATGAAAAAGCTACGTTAGCAAGCAATGCAGCAGCAGCCGCAGGTTTAGCAGCTGGAGAGGCTGTAGATGTAGCTGAAAAAGCAACCACTGCTACTACTAATGCTAATAGCGCAGCAGATTCTGCCAGTGCAGCTGCAACTTCAGCGGAAACTCAATCTAATAGAGCTAAAGCATATGCTGACAATCCTCCTAAAATTGAGAATGATAACTGGTGGGTTTATGATGAAACTACTAAGGCATATAAAGATACAGGAATAAAAGCTAAAGGAACTGTTCCTGATATATCAGCCACAGCTTCAATGTTACCAACAGGTTCTACACCAGAGGTAGTTAAAACTGGTACTGATGAAGCTCCTAGTTTTGAATTTAAATTACCTGAAGGACCTATTGGACCAGAAGGATTACCAGGGAAGTCTCCTAAAATACAAGATGGTACATGGTGGGTTTGGAATACTGATACTCAGGAATATGAAAATACTAATATAGCTGTAAGTAGTGACTATGAGCTTACTAAAGCTAAGGTAGAAAATGTTCTTACTGGTGATATTACTACCCACAATCATGACAGTCAGTACTATACAGAAGAAGAGGTAAATCAAAAGTTAAGCACTAAATTAGAGGATGCCCCAACTACTGGAGGACAATATGTAAGACAGAGTGGTCAATGGGCAGAGGTTGAGATACCTGTAGTTGATTTATCTAATTACTTAGCTAAAGATAATACTACTGAATTTACACCTACTGGAGATTACAACCCAGCTACAAAGAAATATGTAGATGATACAGTAGCAGCTAAAGAAATAGCTGTTGATTCAGCATTATCAGATACTTCTATTAATCCTGTACAGAATAAAGTAATCAAGGCTGCTATTGACACTAAAGCAAATAGTTCGGATGTTGCTACTCAATTAAGTACTAAAGTAGATAAAGTAGAAGGGAACAGACTTATTACTACAGAAGAGGCTGGAAAAATAAACAGTGCTCTCCAACTAGCTAATATATTGAAAGGTGATAATATCGTTTTAGAAAAAGATGTCACAAATAATACTATAACTATCAGTAGTACTGCCGGAATACAATCTATAAGTTGGGGAGAAATACAAGGAACTCTTGCTAATCAAACTGATTTAGCTGATATACTAAAAATTAAACTTGAATCCGGAGATATAGTAAAGGGAGATGGCATTGAGATTTCTTCTTTAAATGGTAAGGTCACTATAAGCGCTACATTTAGTGGAAGTTATAATGACTTAACTGATACTCCTACCATACCTGAGGATGTGTCTGGAAGAGTAACTACTTTGGAAACTGATAATACAGCTAATAAAACAGCTATATCTAATCTACAAACAGAAGTTGGTAAAAAGGCTAATTCTTCTGACGTATATACTAAGAGTGAAACTTATACACAATCTGAGGTTGATGCTGCTATTAAAACTGCTACCACTGCCTTATATAAATATAAAGGTTCAGTATCTACTTTCCAAGACTTACCTCTAACTAATAACACCTTAGGTGATGTGTATAATGTTTTAAAAACAGATGTAAACTATGCTTGGAAAAGTGAACAATCTAGTGGTACAGCAGATGATTGGGATCCATTAGGAGGTACAGCAGCTTTGGCTAGTGCTGTAGAAGATGGTTTATTATCTAAGGAAGACTTTAGTAAACTACAAGGTATACAAGCGGGAGCCCAGGTTAATGTAATAGAAGAAGTTAAATTTGCAGATACTGCATTACCTATTACTAGTAAATCTGTTAATGTTCCAGAGGAAGTTCATACCTCTGAGGGGACAAAACCAGCTACTAAGACTCCATTATGGATAGATTTAGCTGATTCAGAAGTAACTGAAAGTTATACTAAATTAGAATCTGATAATAAATTCCAAGCTAAAGAATCTGGTAAAGGATTAAGTACTAATGACTTTACAACTCCTTTAAAGAACAAATTAGATGGAATAGAAACAGGAGCACAGGTAAATGTTAAACCTGATTTTAACGCTGCTGCTGGTAGTGCTGCTGAAATTTTAAATAAGCCAACTATACCATCTAAAACAAGTGAATTAACTAATGATTCCAACTACACAACTAAGACTTATGTAGATGGTGAAATAGCTAAAATTCATCAATTTAGCATTCTTAAAGTAGATGTACTTCCTTCAACTGGAGAAAGTAATATCCTTTACTTAGTTCCAAAGGTTGGGGCTGAGGGAGATGTTTATAATGAATATATTTGGGATGGTTCTAAATTTGAATTAATTGGTAATACTACAATTGATTTATCTAACTATTACACCAAAGAGGAGGTGAATGCTTTAGTTCCTAAAGTTACTGTATCTACCGAAGCTCCTACTGGAGGTAAAGATGGAGATATATGGTTTCAAATGGTTTCAAATTGAACAGTATAATTTATGGATAAGATATTAGAACAATATATTAACAAGAATGGCTCATGGGTTCCCTTTGAGCCTTCTGTTAATATTTCAAATAACTGGAAAGAACCAGAAAATTTATGAGTTAAATATAATGGCAATTATATAGATAACTCTTGGAAAGTAAATTTTAATGTAAAAGGTAAAACTAAAAAAGAGTTTGTATTTAGACCTCAAGTAGGTGATTTTGTATATTCGGATCATACTTGGTCTACTCAGTTGAATACAAATAAAACTTGTGTAGGAATAATTACTGATGTAAGAAGTAGGGATTTTGACTTTATTGCATTGGAAGAATCAACAACAATAAAGTGGTGGGATAGCAGAACACCATCTGGTGTAGACGGTATCGTAATAACTACAGATAGGACAACTGCAAGTTTAAGTTACGCTGGAAAGAAGAATACAGAAATCTTGGTGGCAGCGATGGGAGATAATCAAAGAGTTGACTTAGCTGCTGGATTTTGTTATAATTTCTCAACTGAAGGATTTGAGAGAACAAAGTGGTTTTTACCTTCTTATGGACAATGGAATACAGCTCTTTATAATAAAACAATAATAGAGCAAAATATTGCTACAGCCGGAGGAACTCCTATTATAGTAAGCGATCAAAATAATCTCTATTATTGGTGTTCTGATATGCAACAACTTAGCAGTTATAGTAATGCTTGAATTACAAAGGGAGTTATTGTTGATACAATCACCGTTGAAGATATAGTTTTATCAAGATCTAAAGCCAGACCGTTTTGTACCTACGAATATAATCCGGTTCCTAATGGTATATATATCTATACAATTGATGGAAATTATTATACAAAAGAGCAATGAGATAATAATTTTACATTATTAACTACTAAAACCAGAGTTGGACCAAGTGATATTACTATCTATATTCACAACAGTATATATGACCAAATAACAGAGGCTATTTATTCTCCAGAGGATGGTGGTAGTATGGATACATATTGGTTTATAACTTTTAAAGATAAAGCATTAATTGATGGTAAATATACAAGGTTATGTGGACCTTCTTACTTTGGATGAAGTTCAAATACTGGAGAGGAGAATCAATTAATTGTTTCAAATACTTCTAATAATAGTAATGAGGTAAACTATTTTGGTCCGAATAGTATGCAGACAATCGGAGTAGGTGTAGTAACTGATGATGCTCAGTTTGTAATTGCTCCAGAACAAAATAATAGTAATTACGCATTTGGTGTTAAAAGTGTTTTAGTTCCTAACTGCACAGTCACCTCAGATGCTAATGTAGCTATGCAAGATTTCAGGGGAAAGTTAAATACAGAGGCTATTATTGCCGCCCAATCTATAACAGGCGGATCTCTTGCTGTAGATTATTGCACCGGTTACAAATTTGCAAATGGTCAAACAGGTTATTTTCCAGCATGTGGGGAGTATCAAACATGCATATCTAATTTAGAAATTATTCAGGATTTATTATCGACAATAGGAGCATCTCTTCTTATAACAGATAATACAGGTTCCAAAAACGGATATAGATCGTCTACACAATCTGCTGCTGATAGATGTTGGACTGCATGATTCGGAACGAAAATTCCTTCAAGTTTTGATAAAACTTCAGGTCAAACACCTTATATTCGTCCTTTTACAATGCTTCCATTTAAAGGAGAAGAATATAGAGGTACTTATATTTTAGGAACCGATGATAAATTGTATACTAAAGATGAGTATAAAGTTGAATTAGGTAGTGTATCTGGGAGATATGGTAGTACCTTGTATGCTCCTAAACAAGTAGTAGACATTCTTTCTGTTGAGGTTGAAGATACTGGAGGTGGAGTACATACCTATAAAATAAGAAGAAAAGATGGCAATCCTATCTCTGTTGATGATGTATTAAATATCATAGATGGTGCGTATGCTACCCAATACGACAGTAATACTATTATTTTTGATGTTAATATGCATCAATATCCTTTCATAACATTAAAAGGTGTTGTTGGAACTCCAGTAGGTGTAGCAGTAGTAGAACCGGAAAGTCAGTTTGTGGTAGCTCCACAAGATAGTGGATCAAATATGGCTTATAGTTCTGTAGATACATTGATATCAAATATTGTTACAACTACAAAACAAGATGATGCGCAACTTGATTACAGAGGTAAATACAATACAGAACAAATGATTTCTCAAATTGGAGATCAGGCTACATCTGCTAAATATTGTAATACATATGTTTTCAAAAATGGTCAAACTGGGTATTTTGGAGCATTAGGTCAATGGAATCTCGTTTCAAACAATAAATCAAGTATTGATGAACTTCTTTCATTAATTGGAGCTTCCTCACTTGCAAGCATAGGTACTTCTTCTACACAATATAATGCAGGAAATAACTGGATACTTGATTTAAGTGTTAATATTTTTAGTTCAAATTCTAAAAGCACTGGTCGTAAAGTTCGAGCCTTTACTGATCTCATTCTTTATGATGAAATTTCTTTAGAAAATGCCATCATTACTTTAAATGGTAAAAAAGTATTAAATACAAATTCTACTGGAGATTCTAGTACTACTGCAAGAGCTTTTAGAAATCATAGTTATCAAGCTGAACATCCAGAATATTCTCCTAAGAGTGGATTAACTGGGATATTAAATAGTGATACTAATATAGATATTGTATTAGAACAATATTCTCCTGTTATTATAACAGTAAAGGAAAATACTGAGGATGGAACAACAGTATCCAATACATCTATCAGAATACAATCTTCTGATAATTCTTTAGATTATAGTACAACAACTACTGAAGATGGAATGTTAACTACTAATCTTCCTGTTGGAACTTACACAGTAACTTTAGAAAAAAAAGGTTATACTAAGACTATATCTACTTTAGAAGTAGTGGGAGGTGCTAATGTTGCAACTTTAACTATTAGAAAGAATTATCAAGCTATTATTAAAGTGCTAAGATCTGGAGAACCTGTTAGTGGCGCTGATACAAGTCTAATAGCAGAATCTCAAGAATCTATAATAGAACAAATACTGGCTAAAATGGGATGCGTTCTTTTTAAAAGAACAGGTGATAAGGCAGGTACTTTCATTAGGTTGCATCAGGATAGCCGATTAAAATACTTTGACGGTTCGAATGCCTCATTAAATGGAACAGAAGGTGACGTAATGGTATATATGCCTGAGTATTATTATAAGTACGAAAATCTCGGTGGTACTAAATTTGCATATAGATTTTCTCGTGTAAGTTTAGGTGATGATTGGATTCATGTACCCGCATCATTGATTGGTGCTTATATGTGTTATTGTACAGATAATAAGATGTATAGTAGAAGTGGAGTTAATCCGACAGCAAGTATTTCTTGGACTAATTTCAATAACTATGCAATTGCAAGAGGAACTGGATATCAGATGATAGATTATTGGCAACATTGTCAAATTGCTATGTTGTTCTATGCTAAATATAAGAATAGAAACTCACAAGCAGTACTTGGTGTAGGTAGTGCGACTTACGATCCTATTACAATTGCAGGAGGTACTGATAATCTTGGAAACAACGATACTCAACAAACAACATCAGGTTGGGTTAATTTCCAAGGAATAGAAGGTGTATTTGGAGGTGCTTATGAATGTGTAGGTGGTGTTTCTATTTCGAGTAGAGTTTGGACGATTACTAATCCAGATGGTACAACAAGAACTGTTAATGCCGGAACTGAAGATGGTTGGATTACTAAGATGGCATTAGAGAATGGACCTTATTTCGATATGGTTCCAACTGCCGTTGGTGGTTCAGATTCGACTTATTATTCAGATTATTATTATTATCAAAGTACAGGTACTTACGTGTTGTACCGCTCTTATGATTCCGCGCTCACCTATGGTGGCGTTGCGTTCGCGTTTGTGGATAATACGGCGTCGTCTGCGGGCACGGCTATCGGTTCGCGCCTCGCTTTTAGAGGAACTTTAACTGAGTCCACAAACGTAGAAGAATTTAAATCTATAATAGCAACTGAATCTTAGTATTATGATAGAAAAAATGATTTGGGATTCTAGTATATCTGATCCCTCTAATATAACAACTAAAACTGAATTATTCACTGGAGTCACTGATTCCAGTGGATCAGTTTTATTTAATGATGTTCCTTATGGAAACTATACTTTAGAAGTACAAAGTGGAAATACATGAGCATTACATACACAAGATATTTTAATAGATTCAGATGCAATAAAGACTATAAATGTTACTCCTTTAACTATCAATACTAACCTTTCAGAAGCTACTATTGAGTTTACCCCATCAGATGGTATAAAACGTATAGGTGATACAGACAGTAATAATAAATTAGTGTTAAGTAATATTCCTGCTGGAGAATACTCTATAAAAATCTCTAAAGCAGAATATACTACTTTAGAAACTACTGGTACTATAGAATCTACAACTGATACACAATTGACTTTAGATTTTGTATTAGGAAAACTACCCAAATTAGTACAGATAACTAGCAATCAAACTAATTATCAATTAGATACTGCATATAAATATGTTTCTATGTTAGTTGTTGGAAGAGGGGGTAAAGTATATGTATCTTCATCCGATTTAGACAAATTTACAGGAAGTGGTTCAGGAATGATCATATATAAAAAGAATTTTGAGATTTCCAATTTTTACGAAGGACAAATTGATCAAATTGGATTCAATAAAGAAACTTTTTATGGTTCTAAAATAACAGGAACAAGTGTTGTAATGAGTCTTGATCAAACAGAAGATTACGCTAGAGAAATTTGTGCACAAAATGCACTTTCCACTTCAGGAGAAACTTACAAAGGTGCAACTATTCCTCATTATTATCTAGGGCCTACAGACTTAACTTCAGAACTTGATGGATGAGGATCTAACGACGGAGCATCATCTAACGGTGCCACCTCTGGAGCTAGTGGTGGAGGAGGATCTAACGGAAACGGGACTAATTATAGTTCCAGTGGTAACGGACAAGGTGGACAAGGTGGGGATGGTACTTTCGGACATGGAAGAGGAGCCTCTACTGGAATTACTAAAGAAACTATTATTCCTCTAACTTCCATTTTTGGTGGTGATGGAACAGGTGGAAGTGGAAGTTATGTTGGTGGATATGGTGGATATGGTGGAGGTGCAGGTGGGTATAGCGCTGGAAATACTCAACAAGGTTATGGAAATGGTATTTCTTATAATGGCGCAAGCTCTCAAAGCAATGGTATTGTTTGCCTTTATTATCACAATGATCCACTTTAAGATAGTAGTATTAAGATAGTTTAATAAATTCTTAATAATAAATATGTATTAAGTAAAAATTTATGACTTACGAAGAAAAACTTTTGAATTGTAAACAAAGAATATTAGCTTTGTACCCTACAGCTAGTATTTTACAAGGAATAGACTCTGCAGGCAATTTTGTCTACAGAGTTATAATTCCTGGGGTTAAAGTTATTGAATCTCCAAATGTATCAGCATTGGAGATAATAACCTCTAATTTAGAAATGACAAAGAAAGATTAAAACCATTTAAAGAGAAGATGCACACAAGTTCAATTTGTTAACTTAATTATATGGCAGTTTTTAAAATTCCTAACCCTAATTGGGATGGTTCTGATCCCAGTACCGAGTATTTACCAATTTCTCAGGTAGGAGTTCTTCAATTCCCTGATGCTCCTGATGATGGAAAACCATACAGCAGAAAAAAGGGAGAATGAGTAGAGTGTTTGGCTCATGAAATTCCGACTGTTGCGGCAATTCCAGATGAGTCAACAGTGACCTATGTAATTGATGGTGTAACTTACACTTATCGAGTAGGTGATGAAGCAAGATATTATGATCCAGAAGAAAAAGATTATGTTTTTTATAAATTATATGATATTAAAGATGGAGTAGCTGAATGGAAGATTGCTGGAAGTGGAGGTCTAGATTTATTTGAAACAGTTACTATAACTGTAACTTCTAATCAAGGTACAGATTCTTCAATAGAAGGGGCTGAGATTACAGTGAAGTATGGTGATAATATTACCAAACTGATATGGAGTGGAGTAGCTTTGAGTACTACAATTCCGAAGAACATGACTTACACCGTAACATGCAAACCTATTGACGGATACGCTACCCCATTAACTCAAGAGTTTATAACATTAGCTGGGAATACCAGAAATTTGGAGTTAATGTATAATACTACAATTACAACTATTTCTGTAAACTCAAATCAAACCCAGCCTGATTCTGCTTTAAATGGTTTGAAACTTACATTAGCTTATGAAGAAGTTTCTAAGGAGCTAACTTGGAGTAATTCAGCACAGACTGTTAAGATTCCTACAGGAGTACAATATACTTTGTCAGGAGCTGATATTGCAGGATACAAAACTCCAACTCCACTATCTCAAGTAGCAGAAGGAACTTCAGGAACAGCAAGTATAACTTACAATACTACTGTAACTGCAATATCTCTAACTTCTAACCAACCTAGTCCAGATGCTAATCTTAATAATGCTAAAATCACTTTAGCTTATACTGGAGTAGGTGAGGAACTTACATACACAGGATCTCCAATCTCTAAGAAAATTCCTACAGGTGTACAGTATACATTAACTGGTGCAGCTATAAGTGGATATAAAACTCCAAGTGCACTAACCAAAACAGCTACAGGAGCTAGTGAATCAGCTTCTCTTAATTATCTATCAGAGAAAGTAACTATTAATGTTACTACAACAGAAAGTACATTAACCTCTACTGTATCTGTTAAGATAGGTTCAGCTGCAGCAACTAACTATTCTATAGCTAGTGGTTCAAGTAAAGTATTATACATACCTCATGGAAGTTCATATACTATTTCATGCAATGAGATAGATATGTTTATTAAGCCAGATGATCAAAGTTATACAGCTAATCAAGTTAGTAGAACTGTTACTTTACAGTATACTTTTCTATCAGAGCAGGCTTACACCACAAAAATCACGTTTGTCGATTCTGAGGGCGCACCTGCGGTGGCTAGAAGTAATAATACCAATATAGCTGAAAATTTAGCTAAAGGTAAAAGATGTTTGGTGAAGAAAACATCAACTGGAGTAGCTATATGTTATCTATCAGAAACTGATTCTGAAAAATTCCATGATAACACCACTGTAGCTAAGTTAGATGGTACTATGGGACAATGGATGACTGATTCTCCTGTATATTATCTGAAAATGGATGAATCTGTATCTGGAACTCATAATTTGCTAATATCTGATAGAAACATAGATGGCACTTATAAAGAAATGAGAAGAGTATTAATAGGTGTTACTAAAGGTATTAATGTTAGCAGTAAGTTGTGGAGTAAGAAAGGAGTAGCCCCTACTGTAAGTCAAACTGCAGGTACTTATCATACTTGGGCAACAGCTTTAGGAGCTGGATTTGATATTATAGATTACGAAACTCACTGTAAATTGGCACATTTATTCTATGCTGCTTATGGAGATAGAAATCCTCAAGCAATGAATAAATTTGGTTCAGGTTCAAGTACTATTGGTAGAACTAGTGGAGAAACAGCTACTTTAGGAAATGCAGATGGTAAAACTGCTAATCAGGTAGCATTCCACGGAGTAGAAGATCCATACGGAAACGTATATGAATGGATGGGTGGAATTACAGGTAACGGTCTAACATATTATATATATGATGGATTTGAGCCTGATAAAGTTCCAACAGCTAATCATAGGACTGTTACGGTTCCAAGTAATGCAAGTGGATGGATCTCTAAACTAACATGAGGAGAATACGGTGACATGATTCCTACGGAGTTTTCCGGAAGTGAGACAACCCATTATTGCGATTACGGCTATGTGGGCAATTCGGGCTGGCGGGTGGTTCTACGGTCGGTTAATCCCGCGTACGGCTATGGCAGCTTTGCGTGTTTCAATAGCCACGATGCTTCGTCCTTTACGAATTCGAATTTCGGCTCTCGCTTACAATACCGTGGTAATATACAAGTAATAGATAATCCGGCAGAATTTATTGCATTACCTGTTGGATTTTAAAGATGATATAAAGTAAAGTCCTCTCCCTTAGCGGAGGGGACAACTTTAATTTAGATATGCAAGGAAGTTTCTAGCTGATACAACGTTGAAGGAGAAGAAGCTATTTTAGATAAAATACGATAACAGCAATGTAGGCAATTCAAGCTGACGAGTAGTTCAACAGTCGAATAATACCACGAACAGCAATAGCAGCTTTACGTATTTCAATAGCAACAATACTTCATCCAATACGAATTCGAATATCAGCTCTCACTATATTTTTTGCAAATTTTTATACTATTTTTATCATATCTAATAAGAAACTATCCGTGCCTCTTGGCAAAAAATAACCTGCTAATAATCTTATTTTGGTAAGTAAAGCAATACTGAAGAATTAAGCAAGCAAAAAGTACTCTATATATGAAGAGAATAACTAATTTATTTGATAAGATTTGTACGTTAGAAAACGTTCAATTAGCCTATAAGAAAGCAACTAAAGGCAAGAAACATTACAGAGGTGTAATAACATGAAACAAAAACCTAGATGCGAACATCAAGAATCTAGCAGATTCAATGAGAGATGGAACTTATAAAACATCTCCTTATGATGTATTTACCTTAGTAACAGATCATGGTAAACGCAGAGAAATTTACAGATTACCAATTAGAGATAGAATAGCACAACATGCTATTATGATTTACTTAGAACCTATATTTAGGAAAGCTTTTATTTATGATACATATTCTTCTATTAAAGAAAGAGGTATTCATCTAGGATTAAAAAGACTAAAACAAGCTTTACAAGACAAAGAAGGAACTAAGTACTGTTTAAAACTAGACATTCATAAATTTTATCCTTCTGTTGATCAGGAGTTGATGATTAAAACATTAGAAAGAAAGTTCAAAGATAAAAAGTTAATGAGATTATTAAGTGAGATAGTTAGATCAACTGATCGAGGATTACCAATTGGTAATTATACTTCACAATATTTTGCTAACTTCTTTATGACTAAATTTGATCATTGAGTTAAAGAAGTTTTAAAAGTTAAATATTATTTCAGATATTGTGATGATATGGTATTCTTAGCCTCTTCTAAAGAAGAATTATGAAACGTATTTGAGCAAGTCAAAAAGTATTTAAGCAATTTGAAATTAGAATTAAAACCTAATTGACAAGTGTTTCCTGTTGATTCTAGAAGCATAGACTTTCTAGGATATAAAACATATCATACACATTGTTTAGTTAGAAAATATATAAAGAAAGCATTTATTAAAAAGTTAGAAAAATCAAAAACTGATTATGAACGAGCAGTTTCTGCTGCCTCTTATTGAGGGATGCTAGTTCATGCTAATTGTCGTAATTTGTGATATAAATATACAGGTATGAAAACGTTTAAAGAGTTAGGAATTTATGTAAAATCTAGATTATCACCAGAAGATGTTCTAGACAAAACAATTGAAGTTTATGAAGCCAGTGTAGTGTATAAAAGAGGAGAAAAAAGACTCCAGTTAGATTCAAAAATAGATGGTAGAGAAGTGATAGTATCAACTTCTGCAGAATTGTTATTAGAAGCAGCTTCCCAATTTGAACCAGATAGTTTTCCATTTGAAACCAAGATTATTAAGGATAATAATTATTATAAATTTGTATAGAATGGCTAGAACAGTAAATGGTAGCATTAGTCCTAAACTAATTGAATATATAGGAATGGGATGCTGAAGACTTAGATGGAATATTAAAGAAGTTACTGATGAAGAAGGAAGAGTTTCGTATGAGTATGTAGAGGAAGAGTTTAAATATGAACCTACTATTGAACAAATAAAGGATACTATATTAGGATGGTTTAACTCTGAAATAGACTATAAAATTCTATCAGGATTTGTTTGGAAAGGTAATTCTGTATGGCTGTCAACAGAAAATCAGTTCAATTATAAAGCTGATTATGATCTGGCTATACAAGAAGACGGGGCAAATTTACCCACCATCTTTAAATTTGGAACAGTAGAAAAACCAGTGTATTACAAGTTTGAAACTCTAGACGACTTAAAGGATTTCTATAGTAAATCAGTAGCCTATGTTAAACAAACATTGCAAGAAGGATGGAGTGCTAAAGATTCCTTTGACTTTAATCCTTACATGGTAGAACTACAATGTATTGGGTATTAGTAGTCTGAACAGCCGTCTTTTATTTACTAGGTATAGGAACAGATGAATTAGTTCGACTAATCATCAGAAATAAAAGAAAATAAATGTACAACTTAATAGGATTTACTATCCTCTCAACAATTGGAGTAATGGCAGTTGGTTTAATTATAGCATTCAAAGACTGGAAGGAAAAGAGATAAATTGGATTTGACATAATAGACTAATATTTAGGGTGTTAACATTCGTTAACGCCCTTTAACTTTTATATCTGTTTATGATTGTTAATTTTAACAATTTTTAAATATTTATTTGACAGCCAGAAAAATTTGTATTATCTTTGTAGTGTTCAATAAGAGAAATATTGGATATTTAAAATTTGATTTTTACGCGTAAATCATAGATAACACATTACCTAACACACAATTTTTTAATTTTATGGCTGAATTTTTAACAATGAGCGAAGCCGAAGATAAATTCGGTTCGAAGGGCAAAGCTAATGCTGGTTTGACTCTTGGTATTATTGGTACTGCTCTAGGAGCAGGACTATTGGGCAATAACGGTGGCGGATGCGGCTGCGGTGGTAACAATGGTGGAATCCTTGGTGGACTCTTCGGAGGAAACAACAATGGAGCCTGTTGCCTTGCAGAAAAAGCAATGCAGACTGCTATGGCTCAAGGAGAAATGTCCCAGAATCTAGCGTGGGCTAACAAAGTAGATAGTATGCAAGATGACATCGATCTTTATTCCTATATAAATGGTCGTATACTTGCAACTAACGACAGAATAGGCAACCAAGTACAAATTCTTACTAATCAAAACTACGAAGGTAGAATAGTTGATCAGAGAGAAAAATGTAACATGTACATTGACCTATTAGGTAGAGACAATGCGCAGAATATGACTATGATGTCAGAATTAGCAAAAGCTAGAGAAAAAGATGTACAAGAAAAGACTGACATCTTTGAAAGACTAAGTGTTCGTATCAACGAATTAGAAAAGAGAGAAGTAGCTACACAAACTGCTCTTCCTTTAATGTTTGAATTAACTCAGGTTAAGGCTAACAAGTACACTGATGATTGCTGCTGCAAAGCTGAAAAGCAAAACTTAATCGCAGACGCTTATTTACAAAGACAATTAGACCACAAAATAGATGGAGAATTAAAATATGCTTATAGTAATTTATGTGCTCCAGTGCCTAATATCTCTCCTTTGTATTGTAGCCCTTTCACTGTTTACGGTAGTGGAACTACTTACGCAGGATGTTGCGGAAATAGCTCTTGCCAAGCTCAGTAAGATTCTTAAAAAGGGAGGCAAAAGTCTCCCTTTTATTTTTTAATCAACTTAAAAACAATTATGTATGAAAGTTAAAATAACTCCTATTGCAGAATCTTCCCAAATAATTGAATTTAATATTAATGTTCCTTGTGGTGCTAACACAGCTGTTGCTCCTGTATCAACGTTAACTATTAATCAAAGATGGGCGAAGGTTATTGATGTATCTACAACTTCTACTCCATCTTATGTACAAATAACTAAGTTGGATATAATTCACAATTTGCAGTATACAGATTGTAGCGGCAAAGTTAAGGTAGCTACTGATATTACATCTACAATTTTAGCAACTCCAGCAACAAGTACTACTATCAGCACTCTTGATGTACTTGCAAATAAAGCTGTAGATATTATAATTCCACCTTCTATTACTTATGCTAATCAAGAAACTATTGACAATTCTCCAACTTCTATACCTTCTAAAGGGCATTGTGCTTATTCAGTATTCGAAATTCATGTAGAAGAGACTACTCCTCCAGCACAAAATGCTTAAACAAGAGAAATGTAAGTAATTTAATAACTTAGACTATGTTCGAAAATCCATTTGGTTCTAATCTACAGGACTTACAAACAAATTATATGCAGCAAATGCAAGTTATGCAACAGATGCAACAACAAAAACAAGCCAGTATGCCAGTTCTTGAAGAAATAAACAAGGCTGTGTCTGCAATGAATGCTGAAGAGCAATCAATGATGGCTGAGTCCCAGGATTATCAATTTGCGAAACAGACCTATGAAGCAGGTTTTATGAGCTTTCTAGGCAGTAAGTTTGCTTCTGAATACGTGAGTACCCCGGATGGTAAAATTGCCGCCAATAATCTTCTGAATATTATCAAACAGCAAAAAGAAAAGGTGTCTGAAGGTTTAAGAGCAAAGCAACAGAAAATTGATAAACTTCTAAATCTATTAGAAAATGATCCTGAGCTGCAAAAGAAATATGAAGAGATGCTAGCAAGTAAATAAAAATATAAATAAATAAAACTAATACACAATGAGTGATAAGGAAATACTAATACATTCTTTTGAGCAATATGCCAAAGGAATTGCTTCTAATCTATTTGGATTTAATTCAATGCCTGCACAGGCAGTTATTAATTATGTAATTAAAAATGCAGTTGATAAATATGAACCATTCATCGACCTGTTTGTAGACAAAACCGGGAACATCAATATTGATGTTTTAGCTGAAGCGGCTAGAGCTGAAATTAAACAGAGAGGTGGAGTTACTATAGGAAGAATTAAATTTACTGATAAAGATGTTGATGAACTTGTAAGTACATTCAAGTCACATAAGAAAGCCTAGGCTTAATAAGATACCATCGGTACTTAATTGTATCGGTGGTATTTTTGTTTCTGCAATATATTAACTTAAATTAACTTAAATAATTCGGATATGTAAAATATAGTTTATACATTTGTATGAAATTAAAACCATATAAAGAATGAAATTGGAACTAATTAGAAAATTTAAAGGAGAAACTTATACGATTGGAGATCTTCTTTTAAATGGTAAATTTTTCTGTAACACACTTGAAGATACAGTTAGGGAGCTTCCATCTAGCTGTCCAAATACTGTGAAGTGATTGGATTGCAAGTGTCCACAGAAAATTAAAGGAAAAACTGCTATTCCTGTTGGAATATATAAAGTAGTTCTTTCATATTCAAATAGATTTAAAAAGATAATGCCAGAGATTTTAAATGTTCCACATTTCTTAGGTATAAGAATCCATAGTGGAAATACAGCAGAAGATACTGATGGATGTATATTGGTCGGAGTAAATTCTGTAAAAGGAAAAGTACTAAATTCTAGAGATACTTATAATAAGTTGATGGAAGTACTTGAAAAAGATAAGGAAGATATTTCTTTAGAAATTAAGTAAGTATGAGTAAAGATTTAGTAAGATCAGATGTAGTATTAGGGAAGCAACAAATAATAGTTGGCGACGGTGATAAGGATATAGTACTTAAAACTAAAGGTAAAGTTAAGGTACAGCAAGGAAATTCTTTTATTGATTTGATAAAGAACGGTGGAATTGATATGCCTAAAATCATCAATATAGTTAATACTCTTAATGATATAGGCACTAAAACCGGATTTTACTACGTTAGAGATGAGGATAAAATATATGCTGTTGTTGAAGGAAGTCTGGTAGATTTTGGAGGAGCTGGTAGTAGCAATGTAAAAACTGGAGCCACTAGATTAGATGAACTAGAAGATGTGCTTTTAGTCAATCTTAGGGATGGGGATTTACTGATCCAGCAAGGTGGTTTTTGGGTTAATAGTCTGTATAATATAAATGATATTTTAGATATTGTTAATAGTAATATAGGATCATTAAAAGATGCACTACAAAATCAAAGTAATTACACACAAAGAACATTTCAAGATGTGATGCAAACTTTTGATATGATGTTTGATCCTGAGGGAAACTATTTTACAGAGAAAATAACTCCATTGGCTGTACACACTGGTCAGTTAATTGTAGGCACAAATTCTCAACAGTTTAGTTTAGAAAATATTAAATTTGAACCTAATTATTTGGGAGATGAAAATAGATTTGGAGCTAGAGTAATAGATACAACTAGACCTGGACTTCTAATTCATAACACCATTGGTTTAGGAAGTAGTAATGATTCAGTTGGTTCTACTTGAGAAATACTGCAATATAATGGTTCTATAATTAATCCTGATTATGACGTAAAAGGTCTAGATCCAGGTCTTCCATATTATCTATATGCTAAGTGTAGTAAATCAACAAATACAGGAGAATTTGTATTATCTACTGAGAGTATTTTACTTGAAGCTGAAAAGGATTATTACCATTTTTGAGTAGGTGTATTGAATACTCCTAGAGCAAGTTTAAGTTCTTCTGATATATCAGAAAGTTTATCTCAGGATACTGTAAATTCTTCTCTTGTGAGAAGTTTTCAAACTATGTTTGGATTTACTGAAATAGTTGGAAACCAAATCACTACTGGAGTCATTAAAGACCAAACAGGAAGTTGCTATTGGGATATGATAAATGGTAACTTTAAAATGGGAGCTCCAGATAATAGTACATATATTAGATACAATTCTAGAGATAAAACATTGACTTTAAAAGGTTATTTAACCCAAGTCGATCCAAATGTTCCAGGAACTCCAATTTGAAGAGGTTTGTGGACTTATAATTCTAGTACATTATATAAAAAGGGTGATGTAGTTCTGTATCAAGGTAGTAACTATATATGTATAGTAGATTCTGTTTACGGTAATATATATCCTACTAATACTTCTTATTGGGAATTATATACATCAAAAGGATCCACTGGGGCTAGTTTCGCTACCATATATTATGACTATACAACAACTAGACCCTCAACACCTTCACCTTCAGCTGGAACTCCATCAGGATGGTCAAGTTCTCCGATATCTCCTAGTGAACAATGACCAGTTATATGGTATAGCTGTGGAGAAAAAGGAGTAGATGAAACATTATATACATGAAAAACACCAGCAATTTATACCAGATTAGTTCATGATGGAAAAGATGGTGGGGATGGAGTTAATGGTCCTCAAGGACCTTCTATAACCTTTGTTGGAGAATATACTCCTGGAACAACCTACTATGGAACATCTTTTAGAGCAGATGTAGTACATCAAAATAATACATATTATATAGCTAACTATAAATGGATAAACGGCACATTTTCTTATAGATCACCAGCTAGTTATACTGGGTATGATGGGCAACCAAATAAGTATTGGGTTCAAATGTCATCTTTTATGTCTATTGCTACTAATTTATTATTTGCAAATGTGGCAGGTATAGCAGGATGAAATTTTAATAATAATGCTATATGATCAAGACCAGTAGATAATAAAGTTAATGTATTATTAAATGGTAATCCTAATCAACTTAGAAATTATTGTATAGCTATTGGTCCTGGTATATATCAAGCTCCAACTACAGCAGATGGTGTTGGTGATGTAAATATTAATAACAGAAAATTCTGAGTTTCTTTTGACGGAGTTATGGGAGCTACAGATGCAAACATAACTGGTACTATAACTGCTACTTCCGGAACTTTTACAAACGGCACATTCAGTAATTGTACAATTACCAACACTTGCAAAGTTGGAGGATTTACAGTTGAAAAAGGACAATTATATTGAAAATCATATGATTATTTTGGAAATGACTCTAGATCATTGAAATTAGGAGTTCCTGATAGTGACACTGAAGGAGTAGTTAATATTACATTTAGTGATAGTTCTGATGGAAGATTTGGGGTTAAGAGTACTGGAGCTGCTATGGGAGGTGCTTGTATATATGCCTCTAGGAGCTTTAGTAGTTTTGTGTATCCTCCAATGTCTACAACATGAGCAGGATATTTTGATGGTGCAGTTTACGGTAATCAATTTAGCAGTACCGTGAATTTTAATAGCCCAGTTGGTAAAAGATATAATGGAAGAAGTGAAGGTGTTAGAATGGATAATAGTGACACTTGACTTATATTTGCTGGAGGTATATATATTGGATATAAAGATGCAAGACAAGTGCAAGCGGGAATGGTTCCAGAAAGTTTAACACCGTTTTAATAAAACAAATTTAATAATTATGAAAGTTAATCTGAATACCCCATTTTTGGATTTATGGGGAAACCCTATTATAAACAATTCAACTCAAAAGGAAGAAAACATAAAAGACTTAATTTGTTTAAGTCTATTTAGTAAAATAGATGGAGATATAAACGAGAAATATAGAAGTTTTCAATTATGCATTAAATTAAATAATTCTAATGAGGAAGTCGATATAACTCCTGATGAAATGGCTTTAATTTTAAATGCAGCCTCAACTTTAAATGTGGGAGGTTACGGTCAAATATATAACATACTAAATGGATACCCTCAGATCTAAAATTCAAGATATAGCAAATTTTATTTTGTAGACACTCAAAATATAGCTAATTTTGTGAATAATTTTAAAGGGAAATAATATGAATGATGAATTTGAAGGTTTAGATTTTGGTGACGAAAATTACGATCCTACCGAACTTACTCCTGTCTCTGTTGAGATAGATGATGGTGATGGAGGGGAACCAATTGAGGAGCCAACAGTTATTGACAACGAAGAGGATGATGGTGTAACTCCTCCAGCAGAACCTGATGAATCTGGTTCTGAGGAGAATGATTTGCTTATAGATTTGCTAAAAGCAAAAGGCATTTCTGATCCATCAGCTATTAAGTATAAAGATGATAACGGAGAAATAAAAGAAGTAGATTTTAATGATCTTAGTCGTGAAGAACAACTAAATATCCTCAATTCTTCAGATGTTGATGATAATTATGGTCTTGAAGATGATGAGACAGAATTTATAAGTTACCTCAGAGATAATAATGTATCTGTAAATGACTATTTGGACTACGTTCGCAGAGAAGCTATTGAACAATTTGTAGCTGCAAACAATGTTCCACATTATGCTGTAGATGATCTTAGTGATGAAGAGCTATATGTATTAGATTTACAAGCTAATTTAAAAGACGTTACTGAGGAAGAAGCTAAACAGTACTTAGACCATGAAAAAGCTAATGAACTTTTATGGAATAAGAAGATACAAGTTCTGAGAGATAACTATAAAGCTAAAGAGCAAGCTCAAATTGAGGAACAACAATTAATAGAACAGCAAAAAGAACAAGAGGAACAAGAAAAGTTCATAAATTCTATGACTGAAGCTATTAATGGTTTAGAAAGAATTTCTAGGTTTGACCTAGAGGATGAAGATAGGGCAAAGATTCTAGAATTTGTGTTAGGTGAAGACGTTACTGGCACTAACTATTTAATGAAGGCATTAAGTGATCCTGAAACTGTAGCTAAAATGGCATGATTCATTTTAGATGGTCAAGAATCAGTAGAAGCATTAAATAATTACTGGGCAAATCAAGTACAAGAACATTCCAGAAATGGATATGATGAAGGTTATAAGGATGCTAAAAGTGGCAAAAAGTCTAAAGTTAATACAAAAAGAACTCCTACTACATCAAAGAAAACAACAAATACAAAACAAACCTCTTCTAAGTTTATTAGCTTAGAGGACTATGAAGGAATAGACATAGATTAATTAACTTAATAAAAATAAAGTATGATAGTAGCAAGTTATGTAACTAACAAAGCGAATATGTCAGAAACCAAAACTTATGAAGATTTTTATAAGTTTCTTGGTGCTAAACCACATCGCTTAGGCATTATGTCACGTATGTATCCGTATTTAACTGCATCTTTTATTACAGAATCCCTTAGAAATATTTTCTACATGGATAATAAGAAAGAAGCATATAAATCTCTTGAAGCTCCCTATTTTGAATGGGATATCGAGACTAATTACATTAAACGTGTAGAGTTTGCCGCAGTTCCAACTTCTTTAGGTGAAGGCGGAGAAGAGATTATAATGTATTTTAAAGAACATTACTATGACAAGTATGACATCTTTAAAATAGACAAAACACGTCAGCAATGCATGGTTATGATGAACCCTGTAAGAAAAGCTGATGATTTCTGGGAATATACAGTTCGTTTGATTGATAACGATTATTCCTCAATTCTTGACCTTGATGGTTGCCAAATTGGTGATACAACTAGATTCCAATCTAATGCTATGCCAGAAATGCACGAAGAAGGTTACATCAAATATCAATCTAACATTGAAACACACAGAGGTTATATTACTACTCACCGTGTTGATGTATCTTACTCTGCACAATTCGCAGCTCTTGAAAATGTATTTATCAAAGTAGCTGAAGGTGCTGACAAGAAAAGTCTTGTTCCAACTATTTTCAGAATGGACAAGAAAGAAAAACAATTACTTGACTCTTTCTTATATGCTCGTAACAACGGTTTGATGTTCAACAGAACTAACGTTGATAAAAACGGTAAAGCAACTCTGAAAGATCCAGTAACTAATCGTCCAATTTATATTGGTGATGGTGTTCTTCCTCAGATCGAAAGATACTGTGGTAAATACATCTTCAACAAATTGACGATAAATGTATTCCAAACAGCTATGAATGAAATGGTTCAGAAAGCTGAAAAACCTACTCGTAATAAATTCATCTTCATCTGTAATGAAATGATGTGGACTATGGTACAGAATGTATTGTCAGAATATCTGTCAAGATTCAAACCAGCTACATCTTATATGTATTCATCTGCTAAAGATGGTTACTTAGATGTTGGTGCTACATTCCAATCTTATGAGTTTGGAGGTGAATGTTTTGATTGCCTCCCTGCAATGAAAGTTGTAGCTTAATAAATTTATCTAATTGCGGGAATCTCCTTAGAGTTCTATAAACTACAATATTAACCGAAAGGTTGGATATGAATGTTTAAAAATTATAGAAATTGGACAATCCGCAGCTAAACTCCTAAAGCCATTTTAGGTAAGGAGGAAGTTCAACGACTAGTAAGTCCTTATAATAAGGCATAGATTTTTTAATCGAAATGGTAAACATCTTATGAAATATATAGTATATATAACAATTAACCTATGTAATGGAAAATTCTACATAGGAGTACATAAAACCAATCCAGAAGTTTTTGATGGTTATATTGGATGCGGAATCTATAGGCAAAGTAATGCCACTAAAAATTTTCCACTACATAAAGCAGTTAAAAAATATGGATATAGTAATTTTAGGCGTACTACAATAAAGATTTTTGAAACTCCCGAACCTGCATACGAATTAGAAAAAGTATTAGTTAATGAAACTTTACTTAGAAGTAAAAACTCGTACAATATCGCATTAGGAGGATCTGGAGGAAATAATATTGATAACAATAAGCGAGTATATCTTTTCTCTTTAAATGGTGAATATCTTAGAACATTTATTAATGTTAGAGAAGCTGCATCATTTATTTCAGATAAAGATATTGATACTACAATTAAAGCTATTAGAAATAATTGTTTAGGTATATCTAAAAGCAGCTTCAATTATTACTGAAGTTACACAAAAGTGTTCAATTACAAATCTAGTAAAGTTGCACAATATACTTTGAATGGTAAATTTTTAATGTATTATAATAGTATTACAGAAGCTCAGGAAAAATTGCAACTAAATACTATAGAGCAAGCAATACGAAAAAACTATAGTGCCGGAGGCTATCAATGGAGAAAGTATAATGGCGACAACTCTGATATACCTTCACTGATCAATATTAAAACTCAAAATACTTTATTACCAATTGTTATGTTTGATTCTCAAATGAATTTTATAGAAGAATTTAATTCAGTTAAAGAATGTGTCAAAGCACATCCAGAATTATCTACTTCTCAAATAAATAAGGTTCTTAAAGGAATTAATAAAACCCATAAGGGATATATATTTAAATATAAAGATGAAGATATAGTCTGTTTTAAATAGAAATATTTAAAGTTGTGAATCAAATCACATTCCAAGTAGACCGTGCTCTGTCATTAGAATATGACCAAAAAGCATTTGGTGTATTTATGGACTTAACAGCTGATGCTGCTAAAGGTCAGCCAGCTATGCAAATGTTTACACTTAAGGGTGGTGACTTCATCTCTAATAGATTCCCAGGTGTTGGTGGTCTTGATGGTCTAAGCTCTGGTATTGTTTCTTCTGCTGTTGCAGCTAGTAAACTTATCAACTGGGGTTACTCTGGTGTAGGTGTATTCAATCCTTATAGATCTTACATGCTGTTAGAAGCATAATTGTAATATTTGAAATTAGATAAGTGGAGGGCACAGACCCTCCACAACACTTTTTATATTTTAAATTGATAATGAATAATGGATTATATTGATAATAAAATAATTTTGAAGAGCGTATATGGTAAGGTTGGACAGAAATATACAATTGAACCTTGCAAAAATCCTGCAACTGGACGTTATCCAGATTGTGTGAAATATGTAGACTCTAAAGGAGATCTGATTTTAACAGACGACGAAAGAAATAGTGGAAAATTTTTCATAGGTGTAAATCAGCCTATTACTTTTGAAAGTGGTAAGACTTTTGATCTATCCGATCCCATACAGAAAGCACAATGGGAAGCTATCGAACATGCACCTATTATAGCTAAGTCAAAAGATCAGAGAGATGGTTCAGGAAGATTGGTTCTTAGTAGAGAATACGGAACTAAATACAGTGCAACCGAACTATTTGTAGAACGTCCAGGTTTTGAAACAAGCAAGAAAGTTTCTCGTAGACAAAAAATTCATGATGCTGAAACTTACATTTTCTGTGATGAAGGTGGGGCAGACGGTAGATTGAAAATGGCTAGACTGCTTGGAAAGAATTTAACTAATGCACCAGATGCAGATGTGAAAGATTTCTTACTGGATATTGCTAGCAAAGATCCCGACAGAATTATTAATTTATACACTGGTCAAGATTTGGAACTTAGAGTTCTGTTTGTTGATGCGAAAGATAAAAATGTAATCTACAGTAAAAACAACACTTACGTATATGGTGAAGGAATTGTACTAGGTGGAACAGTTGATACTGTAATTGCTTGGTTTAGAGATCCAAGAAATGCTAAGCTAAGAAAAGCTATCATGGCTGAAACTTATCCAGACATGGAACTAGTTAACGAAGTAGCAAAAGCTAAACTTGAAAAGAAAGACTAAATAATATGACACTAAAGCAGCTATTTACTAATATATTAGTAGAAATAAATAAAGTAGAGGCTTCCAGTCTTTTATTAGAGGATTTTAATTATCTGGTTAATAAAGCTGTATATCACAGCTGTAACAAGAGCTATAATTATTATGAAATAAATCAACAGCTTACCGATAATCTTAGAGTACTCAAAGCTACAGTTATTTTACCTGCTGTTTTAGCAACACAAAAATATGAAGGCATGGGTACTACATTCGGACAAGTCTATGAAGTAACGTTACCAAGCGACTATTATCATATGCTCGGATGCACCTGTGATTTTGTTTCTACAAAGGCTATAGGCTGTAAACCTCAGGGTTCACATTTTACATCAGCTGCGGCTAGAATAACTACTGACAGCTGACCAAGAGCCTTAGAGAATGCCTATACTTGCCCTTCATATAAAAGACCTTATTTTGTGTTAAACCATTTAAATGAGAACACCTCAAATCCAACTAATCCTTATGATGAAACTTCCGGATTCGGAACTGATATTTCATCTTTAGATGGTTCTACACCTATTGGTGGATTGCCAAAGACTATAGATATAGCAGGCTTAAAAGCAAGTGCTGTAAATAGAGTTGGAAAAGTTAGATATGGGAATGCTTCTTCTGTTAGAATGGAAATAAGGTGTGGAAAAGATGAGGGATATGAGTTGAGAAATATTTCAGTTGATTACCTCAAAACTCCACAACAGTTAGAACTTACACAAGACCAATTGGATTCTGTTGAAGATACTTCTCAGATACTAGAATGGCCTGATTATATGTGTTATGAGATTATAAATGAATTGGCACCATTGATCCTTGAAAATTCAGGAGATCCTAGATTACAAACAAATACAGTTATTAATCAGACTATTGCACCGCCAGTTCAGCAACAGTCAACTAAAAAATAAAATTTAATTTATGTTTAATTGGACAAACACAACATTAATTAACTCTAATGTAGACGCCCTAAGTGGAAAAACTTTATTCACAGGTGCTGATGATGTATTCAGAGTACTTAGAGTAGGTAAATTTAACAAAGATAATGTAAGAAGCGTTTATAAAAGAGAAGGTTATAATGGAGTACTAAGTACTGCAACATTTACACCTCCTACAGCTCCTACTGAAGCTGGTGCTGAGGACTTCTACAGAATAGAGTTATTTATGAAATTGTCAGGTAATCAAACTTCTACGTTTGCTACTGCTGCAACAGTTTACAAAAGTAAACCTATTCACATTGAATTTAAAGTAGAAACTGGAGATTCAGCTTCTGATATAGCAGATAAAATGGTTAAAGCTGTTAAATTTTATCAGCAAAATCTGTATCCGTATATCAAAGTAAGCAAATCTGGCAACAATGTTGTAATCTCTGGATGTGACGAATACGAAGTATTCTTAAAAGCTGAACTTCAGAAACTAACTTCCGCAGCTGTTTCTGTATATCCTGACGATCAGAATAAGTACACAAAAGTATCAAGTGCAACTATTGCAAATGGTAAAGAAGGTTTTGGTACTTATATGAATATTACAAAGAACTTAAGACTTCCGACTTTGGAACAAGTAAGATTTACTTCTCCAACTCTGGATGAACTTCCAGTAATCGGAGCTCTTTACAACCAATATACTATTGAATATTGTGCTGAAAGAGGATCAATGGGTTCTGATGTTGTTGGTGATTTGACAAAATCTATCACTCATAATGTATTCTTTGTAAATCAAACATTGGCTGCTGAATTTGAAGCTGCTCTTACAGGTGCAGGCTTAACTATCACTACTGTAACAGATAGTGGAGATGTTGCTGGACCAACTGTAGCTGTTAAACCTGGACAAACTGTTTCTAAAGCTAATACTTCTGGTACTGCTTTAATTTATACAGTAGATGGTGTAGAAAAAACTACTGGTGGAACGTGGACATTAGTTGGTTCTCCAACTGGAATCACACTAACTGGTAACACTATTAAAGCTGGTGATTCTGCAACTGTAACTACTGTCACTGTAAAAGTTACTTACCAAAGCGTAGAAGCTCAAGGAACTGTACAAGTTACTGCATAGTAAAAATAAACAATTAAAATAAAGGCGATGGGCACTTTTGCCTTTCGCCTTTTTTGTTATAATATGATATACTCTAAACTAGCTTCGGCAATATATAATGATGTAATGTCTGGACTACGAGGTTACTCAGCTGTACCTGCATTATCGTTAGATCAGCTAGAGGATGACATTATTGATGAAAGACTTCAGATTATAAAGGAGTATGCTCTACGAGGAGTAGTTCCCAGAAGAGATTTAATGCTTTCTATAAATTGCATTCCAATAGATTGTGAATCAATTGATAGGTGCTGTGTGGCATCAGAAAATGATGAATTAGTAGCACATTTTGAAATACCACAACTACTTGGAGATTTTGGACTCAATGCTATAGAATATATAGGAGCAACAGATAGGCAACTTCCTTTTATATGGTATTCAAATATAAATTCTTGAAGAGCACACAAATACAGAAAACGTGGAAAGGATAGACCTTATGTTTATATAGATATGACTCCTAATAAAAATAATATGTACGATTGTTTTGTATTCAATGCTCCACTTCTAAAAACAGTAACTGTTGTAGCTATCTTTAAAGATCCTAGACAAGTTGCAGAGTTTAGTTGTTGTGGTCCAGAAGATATAGATAATCCCTCATTCTTAAATAATGAAATCAAAAAAAGATTAACAGAAAAGAAGTTAAGATATTATAGACAGTTCGCTGCTCAACCAGTTAATAACGATCAAATACCTAGATAATGGAACAGTTTTATTCAGCATATCCCTTAATTGATCAAATTTACGGAGTTGAAATATCTCCAGAGGATTTTGAAGAAATAGGCTTAATGGCTTGGAGACTTATAGGGAATAAAATAACTAAATTATATAGATACAATACTAGATTAGATTGTAATACTGAAGGGGGTTGTAAACAAGCCTGTGGTTCTAGGGTTACTAACTATTCATTAGAATTACCATGTAATTGTGAAGAACTGGAGGCAGTTACCTATGGTTGGGAAGATTGGAATTATGCAACTAATACAACTGTAAATGGTGATTATTTTTCCCAATTTACAGAAAACTATATAGAAGCCAGAAAGATAACAAAGAATCCTTTGTACATGTCTGGTAGATATGTTAAATATGAAAGAGTTGGGAATACTTTATATTTTGACAAAAACTATGGTACTATAAATATCTTATATCACGGAGTGGTATTGGATGAAGAATCGTTACCATATATAACTGACAAAGAAGCATTAGCTATTGCTACATATTGTGCATGGATTAAAATTAGAAAAGAGGGTTTAGTTACTAGAAATTCTCAAATAATTGAGCAATCTCAGGTAATACAACAAGAGTGGCTTAAACAATGTAGTGCAGCTAGAGTTCCTGACTATATCAACCAGAATGAAATGAATGAAATACTTGATGTATGTTCTAGTTGGGATAGAAAGAGATTTAATAAATCTTATAAACCTATACGATAATGAATTACGCTACTGGCTATGCCTTTAACAGTAAAGACATGTTTGCAAACTTCCCTATTGATAAATTAATCATCAGTAGGGATGATTGCAAAAAGTTGTTTAATACATTTGATAGAAGGATAGTTGCTATAAGGATATTTCTATATGCTGTAAAAATAATATTATTGGATATAATAAATAATAATGTTACTTTTAAACTTCCAACTAATAAGCCTTGTGAACTTTATATTAAAAGAACTCACGGCGAAAAATTTAAACAGGCTAGAAGAAATGGAAAATGAATGGATGTAGATTATTTAGCATCTAATTTTTCTGGATATCAGATGGATTTTACATATATAGCAAATGAAAGAGATATTCATAAACCAGTCTATTTAAGTAAATGAATGAGAGATATTATAACTGAAAATACTAACAAAGGTATGCAATATTACTAATGAATATTAAAACTATTAGAGACTACTATGATGAGGTTGCAGAAGCATTTCCAGAAGTTCCTAAAAAAGATGTAGAAAGGATTTTGAATTTCTGATATAATTTAGTAATTTTGGGCAAATAAATATGATAATGAATTATGGAATACACAGGTATTATTTATAGAGCCTATTGTGTTATTAATAGGAAAAGTTATATAGGACAAACGCGACAAGATTTTTTAATTAGAAAAAGAAGCCATATAAACGAGTCATTCAATGAGAATGTTCCACAGTATAATTATCATTTTCACAGAGCTATACGAAAACATGGGATATCCAATTTTGAATGGAGTATATTAGAAACTATAACAGCCTCTACTTTAGAAGCTCTATCTGAATGCTTAAATTCCCTAGAAATAAAGTATATAAAACTATATGATTCATTTTATAATGGATATAATTCTACAACCGGAGGAGAACAGTGCAATAAAAAATGCAAGAAAGTAACCATTTATAATATCGAAGGGGATGTAGTTAAACGATTAAATAATTGTAGTGAAGCTGCTCAATACCTAAATATTAAGGAGTCAAAAGTCAGAGACATAGTTCTAAAAAGATCTTTGTTTCACTATGATAATGGCATTAAATATATAATTAGATATTCAGATTATAATCTGACTAAATCTGAACTAGAGTATATTGAAACTTTAGAGCCTCTTCGCTTTGTGTACATGTTTGATCATAATGGAAGATTAGTAAATGGATTTGAGTCTGTTACTGAAGGCTCTAAATTGTTAGGTATTTCAAATAGGCAAATAACTGACTGCTGTAATAAATCAAGAAAGTGTACTACAATAGATAACAAAATATATACTTTTAGGTATTCTGGAGAGAGTTTATCAGATATGGATATAGAATATTTAAAATCAAGAGAACCGTCTGGATTTAAATTAAAAGCTATTAATTCTAAAACAATGGAGGTAATAGGAATATATAATTCTTTTGATGAAGCGTCTAAATCTCTTAACATAAATAGGTCCAGTATTTGCCAATGTTGTAAAGGAAAGAGAAAGACTGGAGGAAAAATAAATGGAATACCAGTAATTTGGGAATATACATATGAAAATTAAAACTATCAAAGATTATTACGATCAGGTGGCTGAAAAATTCCCAGAAGTTCCCAGGAAAGACATAGAGAGAATACTTAATTTCGGCTGGAAATCAGTATATTTGCACAATGCTTATGGAGGTGATACTTTGCTTAAAGATGATTCAAAAAATAAATATCTATTTTATATAGGGAATCTTACGTTTGATTCTTTGAAACATTTTAGATATTATATAAAGAAAATGATTGTTAAGATACGAGTACTATATCATAGAAGCAAAGTTGCTTGGGATGGTTATTATTACTTTGCTTTAACAGAAGATCAATATCAACACTACCTTTCCCAAATAAATTCAAAAGGGAGAAAGAGAAAAAAATTTAATTTTAAGGGTTCAGTTATGTTTTATAAAATATTCAAAGAATGTAAAGTAGCTGAACATAATAAGAAATATTTTTTTAAAATATTTAGTACAGTTGATTTAGGTTTAAAATATTTAAAGCAAGATTTTACAACTGATAAAGCAGAGTTTATGTGTGAGTTAGAATCTGATGGTTTTAAAACAATTAATAGGTAATGAAATATGAGACAAGAAACAGTAAATACCTTTACAGAAGGATTGGTTAAAGATTTACATCCATTGAATACTCCCAAGAATGTACTTACTGATGCATTAAATGCAACATTAATTACATACGATGGAAATGAATATATACTACAGAATGATGTAGGAAATGGTAGAGTAGAAACTGCCAGACTTCCATCTGGATACATTCCAGTAGGTGTAAAGGAATATGGAGGAATAATATATGTAGCTGCATATAACCCTCTAACAGCTAAAAGTCAATTAGGAAGTTTTCCTTCTCCTGAAAGACAAATAAGTACTGAAGAGCTTGGCAGAAGTTTTTCAGTAAATACTAATATCAATACAGATAATGCTTACATTAGACTTGATATTATAGATGAAAATAAAAAAGATTTATACAGACTAAATCCAGGTGATAAGTTCATAATAGCATCTTCAGGAATATCTAAATACTTTTCAGGATCTTATGAAGGTATTTTAAAAATCCACGTTGGAGTAGTTGACAAGGAAAATAATATAACATATATAGAGGATGATTTAGAAAGTCCTTATATAATAGATACTTCCAATATAGAAACTAATACTAATTGGCAAGTATTTACTAGTAAAACTTCTGGATATTTATCTATAATCATAGAGTTGTTAACTATAGACACTTTTAATATAACTAGAGATATTAGTTTATTAAACGTTGGAAGTGATGCTTCATCTATAGAGAATAGTAATCCAGAGTTTGCTTTAGTATTTAATGGAAATTATTCTACTTCTTCTAAAATTACAGTAGAACAATTTAAACTGCTTTGTAATCTTGCTAATAATCCTATATATTCTACATCTGGACTAAAGATAGGTTTAGAAGATCTTAGAAAGTCTGACATATTAGACTATACTATTACACCTATATGCAAATACGGTGAATTATCTAGTTTTGCAGTATCTGGTAAAATAGATTTCAGTATATTGGGTACTGGATATTCTAAATTAACTGAATGAAGATATTATTCAGACAATGATTATCTTAAATTAAATTGGGGACTGGATTATGATGCTATAAAGTTTGTTAAGGTAGAAAGCGTTAGATTTACCTTTTATGACTTTAATAACAATTTAAGAGCTGTTGAATTTGAGGGAATAGGTAAAGAAAAAGTTGGATATTATCAATGTGGCTCTAAGGACAGTTACAATGGTAATTTTTCAGAAAAGATTCCATATATAAATAGTAAAACAATTTATGGTTTACGTAAAAATAATATGTATTTCGTAGCTATAACAGTTACATTTATAAATCAATCTGGAAATCCTATACCATCTAAAGAATATTATAGAATAGTATATACTACAGGAATATTTAACGAAGACTTTATTAAGTATGAAACTGCAGACTTTAAAGATCTATCTGTTTCTGTTCCTATAACCCTTACTCCAAATTTTGGAATTGATGAAATTTCGTTGACTCCTCAAATAGATTCTATAAGTTCTGTATCACTAGATAGTCCATTTATAGGAGTTTCTAGTATATACAGTGTAAATGGTGAGCTAGAGATAAACACTAATGTAGATGAATCAAAATATTTTGGTAAGTTTAAGTCGATAGTTAAAACTTCAGATGATACTTCAGATACTTCTGGGTATGGTCTTGTAACTACTCTTCCATCTAAATTTGACTCATATGAGGTAGTTGATACTCCATCTTATTTAGGTACATCACAGTCAGCCTCTTCAACTCTTGAAGAACAATTAAGTAATAAATATGATCCAGAAGGTATAAACGATAACGATAGGGGAGTTGCTGATTTAGAATCGGTAAAATTTTCTAAAATGTCAGATAACAAATATGGATTCACTTTAGGTGGCGAGGTGAGAAGAGGATTGTATATATCTGGAGAAACTTCTGTTGAACGTTCCGCTGAATGCTATACACTAGTGCCTGCTGTATCATCTTTACAAGGATTAAATGAATATGTGGGATGCTCATTTATAGGAAATCCTAATACTTTAGCAACCAGTAATACTGATCACCTACAAACTTGTGGAAGTATTCCAATGATTACTTCTGATGCTAATATGTATGTAGGTAATTTATTAGGCAATGGCAGCTTACCTGTTACTCCAAATGCAGATAAAAATATGACTAAACTGGGTAAAGGTAATTTAGATTCTATATTCGATAGCAATCTTGTTAATACTAACAACAGCTCTGGATTAAAACACCCTATTATGTTTATGATTCCGGATAGCAAAGAGCAAAATGGTAAATTAGGTAGGGAGATATATCGTACTTATAATACCGCATATGAGGGTGTGATTCATGAAGGTCCGAAAAATGGAGATCACAAAAGTTGGGGATATATAGATGATTATATTGCAGTAGCTTGGAAAATATCAGAATATTCTTATGTATTTATAAACATGGGTGGAGTTATAGCTTGGAATAATAATGGCGGAGATAAAAATTCATATGATCCAGTCCCTAATGGAGGAAAATTGAATAAAGAAAATTGTACATATGAATACCCAAGAACGTTATCAGGAAAGTCTTTAACTATATTAGACGTTCTATATAACTTTTTAAGCAGAATATATATTCCCCAGTGGAGATCTAATACTACTACTATTTCTATTCCTGATATAGATTCTATCATATATCACGGACAATTCAATGATGATTTTACTTTAAATGGAACTTATACAGTAGATGTAAATTCTAAGAAATTATTCTCATTTATGGATGCTAGCAATAATGAAATTTTCATTAATCCTGAAGAACTGTCTAGCTATATTACTTCTAAGTTACCATATAAAGAAGCAGATTTTAAGGAAGATATAGAAAAGAACTGTACAGTTACAACCAATTTAAAAGAGTCATCTACATACGATATCGTATTGAAATATTCAGTAGGTAAAAACATAAACTTAACTGAATGGTACATGAAAATAGCTAATATGGCTTTAGGTAATATAAAATGGGATGAAAATAAAGTTTATTTACCTGGAGGTACTACAACGGTAGATGGAAATGGTCTAGAGTTGCAAATGAACTCAGTATACACTCTGAAAAACGGAAAGTATGTAAAGTATGACGGAAAAGTAGATTATGGAAACGGACTAACTTCAAATACTACTTCTGACTTTCTAGTAGTTAAGCGTCCACCTAATTACAAATCTGACGCTATATTATACATTAAACCTAGTGAATTAGGGAAAAGATTAGAGTTAATAGAAGGAAACAATGAAACACTTCTGAATATAGATACAAAAAATATTATTTACCCAGGATGTAATATGTTTAGTATATAATGAGAGTTACTATCCAAGGATCAGCTATATCTACTAGCTCAATCCCCTTTAATCAGAATTTTCAAATAAAATTTTATAAGTTCAATCAGGAGGGTAATATCGTTTATGAATATAATGCATTTCATAATCTAAGACTAACTACTGAAGAGTCTGGTAAACAGAGAGGTGAGTTAGTAGACTTTGATACTGATCTGCTTCAATTTAGTTTACATCATCCAGTTCAAATTGAATGTCAGCCATCTTACGATGGTTCTGTAAACTTAATATTGAATGATGATATTAATCCTCCTAGAATGATCAATTCTAGATTTACATGTCTAGAAAATAATACTTATAAAATAGTAGAAAGATACAAAAATAATAATACAAATATATATAGAGCAGATTCAATTAAATTTGATCTGGATACATCACTTTTCAAAAGGATTACTAAAATTCCATCGGTTTCTTTCATAGGTTTAGAACCTGGAGGTGCTAATAAAGTAGGAAATTATAATTACTACTTTAAGTTATCAGATGTAGACGGGAATGAAACTGATTTTATAGCAGAATCTGGGACCGTTACTTGTTACATAGGAACAGTTAATTCTCCAACTTCTATAAGGGGAGGATTAATGGATGAGAATAGTAACAAAATTATTAAACTTAGATTAGACAATATAGACTCTGCTTATGACTATGTGAAAGTGTATTATACTAGGACTACATCTGGACCAGATGGAATAATGGGTACTACAGCGCATAAAATAGAAAGAGATTTTGTTATTAAATCTTCTAGTTGCGATATAACATTGTCTGGGTATGACAACACTACTCAAATTTCTTTGGAAGAAATAAATAGTCAGTATTTTTTAGCTAGCACATCTAAAGCTCAAGCTCAATGTCAGAATAGACTATTTTTAGGTAATATATCTAGACCAGAAATACCATATAAAGAACTAAAGGATTTAGCATTGAGATTTCTTCCTAAAATTATCATGGATAGTTCTATCGGGTATGTGGATGAAAATTATAAAGACTCATCTGGAGGTTTTGAATATTATAATCCATGAAATCTTTATTACAGGTTAGGTTACTGACCTGGAGAAATTTATAGAACATCTGTAGTATTCATAATGAAAGATTACTCTCTATCTCCTGCATTTGACACAAGAGGTATAAATAACCTGTCCACATCCAATAACTTTACTGATGTTCCAGTATATGTAAATGGAAGCAGAAATTATATAGAAATAGATGAAAGTAACTATTTAATGAATGCAGATTCTTTGGAGAATACTAAGGGTGTAATACGAATATCTGAATTACTAAATCCTATAAAAACTGGAGGAGTCACTCCTATAGGAATAGAATATGATATTTCAACAGATGTGGTTACAGAGCTTAAAAAGTATTGTAGAGGATTTTTCATAGTAAGACAAAAAAGAATACCTACAATCTTAGCACAAGCATTAACTATATATCTAGATCAAAGTTCTTATCTTCCATGTATTGCAGATAGAGGAAACGTATTTTTAGAATCTTTTATAGATAAAAATAGACTTTTAAGTCAGGACTTTGATAAAAGATTAGTTTATACAACTAATTTTAAACAAGAAGCAGCAATATGCCCAGAAGCTGAATTAAAACTTCCATTTTTTAATCAATTATTCACAGGTTCAGAATTTACTATAACCAAAGCACCTAACCAACCAAATGGAGTTTTGGAGTCCACAGCTTTTGATAATAGGTATTTCACTTTAAATGGGTACAAGTCTAATACTGAAACTATAAAAGCTATAGAAGGTATTAAAATAACTCTTGTAGAGGATGGAACCAAAATGACTACTAGTGGAACTCAAAAGTTTGCCGCAAGAGCTGGAGATGCAGAGGAAGCCTGAAGAGTTTCTTATGCTAATAAAACTTCATTAGACACTAATGCTACAAACTTAATTAGGGGTAATTTTGGAACATATATAGGATTAGAAGATTATGGCACATATAACGATCTAATCAACATTAGAATTTCTGAATACAATGAATCTAGGATGGATAAGTATTTTGAAATAAGATATGCCGATGAATCCCCATTCTCAGCAATAAGCGACAGAATCGACTTAGCAGAACATGATTATGGGTTTAATACAATATGTTACAGAGGTGATTGCTATATAGGTAATTTCACTCATAGAGTTCATAGAAACTTCCAAGATCCAGAAGCTCCAACTAATGATATAATAGTAAGTGAAACTACATGGAAGGATAATTATGAGATAGATAACAAGGAAAACAATGAAAATATCAATAGAGGAGATGTCAATGCTGTAAAAATAGGACACTGAATTACTTTCAAATGCTTAGCTAATATTAATTTAAGTTTAAGGGATATTGATAATAATTATTACAATGAAATGGGCATTACTAGTAGACCTAGAGCATTCCATCCTCTATATGAAATAAGTTGGTCTGGAGAATCTAAAATACCGGAATCCAGTTTATATAATTCTGGTCAAGCCAACACTCTATCATACAGATATAATTATTTAATGCCCAATGTTCCATATCTTAAAAATGAATTTGACAATAGAATATTATATTCTGATATTTTTGTTAATGACGCTTTTAAGAATGGTTATAGAGTATTCAAATCAACTAATTTCCAGGATTACAGTAGAGAACATGGTTCAATAGTTAGCTTACAATCTTTTAATGGAAATATTATATGTGTATTTGAGCATGGGGTTGCTACAATTCCTGTAAATGAAAGAGTAGTATCTGGGGAAGGAGCTGGAGGTCCAGCATTTATTAACACTGCTAATGTTCTTCCTTTAAATCCTAGGATGCTATCTACTAATTACGGTAGTATGTGGTCTGAGAGTGTATTACTAACTCCTCATTTTATATATGGAGTTGATACAGTAGCTAAGAAGATTTGGAGGACAAATGGAGAAACTTTTGAAATTATATCAGACTTCAAAATACAAAGGTATTTGAATGATAATATAACTTTAAAAGAAAGAGAAAAAACTCCTATTATAGGAATACGTAATGTTAAAACCCATTACAATGCCTATAAACAAGATATAATGTTTACATTCTATGATAATTTATATGGAATAGAAGAAAATGTTTGAAACATTTGTTTTAACGAAGTTCTAGGAAAATGAATTACTCAATATTCTTGGGTTCCTTCATATTCAGCTAATATTGATAATATATGTTTTACATTTGATAGAGACACATCTAAAGCTATTGCTAAACTAGGAATGACAGGACAACAATACTCAATAAGTAGTATTGATAGTGAAATTTCTAATGATGGAATTGTCTTAGATAATGTATTAATCAAGTCTGCAGGAGTTGTTGGAAATCTTAATTTAGTCAATAGAGTTCTAAAAGATAATATTTTAGAAAGTTCTACAGTAATAAATGCTTCTAACTTATTTATATTTACTCTAGAAAAGAATATTTATTCAGAATATTTTGACATAGTTAATAATCAATTAATAGCTAAAACTGGATATCCAACAGATAGAGTTATTTATCTAGATATAACTTGTCAATTAAATTCAGAGGAAATATCTAAGGATAAGAATTTAGCTCAGTATCTAGATGGTTGGAAAGATTATATAACAGTAAATAAAGGTCAATTTAGCGATACAATAGCTGTTGTAGATTTTGCCTATTTTAACGCTACAGATTCTTCTGGACGATTAATAAATCTAACTACTGATTTTTGGAAACATGGAAAATCTGGAATAATAGATATTCAAGAAAAACTTAAACCATGTTTTTGGTATGGTAAGCAACATCCTTTTGAGTTTGAATTTGTTGTAAATGATAATCCAGGTGTGCATAAAATATTTGAGAATTTAAATATAATCTCTAATAAAGCTAAACCTGAATCATTCCACTATGAGATCACTGGAGAAGTTTACAAGTTCTCTGATGATAAAAAGAATATGTATTATAGACAAGAAGCTACTAAAGAATTGTATCAAAATCTAGGTTCAGATATTATATTTAATAGAGAATATAAGGAAACTCCAATTGAACAAAATTTAATATCTACTGTATTTCCTTGGTATTATGAAAGAATAGATACATTCGATTACATATATGATAAATATCAGCAGAAGCAATCAGCATTCAATAAGGACTATCAAAATTTGACTGGGTCAGAAATAGTATATGATTCAAATTTAGAGGAATACAATATAGTTACTCATTGTAAAGGTGCTGATTTAACTGAAGTAGGTAGAATAAGAGGAAATATGCAATATAAGGAAGATGTATGGGATGTAGAAATACGACCTATAAATTATATGCAGAAGAACGAAACTAAATGAGAAGTTCCTCCAATTATTTTAAATAATATTCCTGATGATATAACAAAAGATAAAATAGAGGAATCTGATTTGCCTGATAAATATGATATAACAGACATATCTCCTTTAGATTATGGATGAACAGGAAGAAAAGAAACTAGAATTAGAGATAAATATATAAGAATAAAAGTAAGATATAGTGGAGAAGATAAAGCTATTATTTCAGCTTTAAGAACTATATACTCTATAAGTTATGCATAAAACAAAGAAATTACAAAGTGGAGGGGGTTTCATACCCTCTCTATCTTCTTCAGTTCTAACTGGAGAACCTTCTGCTCTTGCTCCTACTATTCCAGCTCAGTATGATTACGCTTCCCAGTGAAAGAATTACTCTAACGGAATAATGAATAATATCAATAAGAAAGCTTCATATTTAAAAAATCCTGTAGCAGGACTTCCAACTCCAGAACAAGTATCGGAGACAGTCAATTCTTTTGGAAAAACTGCTAGTACAGCTGGATTGAATAAATTGAGTGGTCTTACTGGTTTTGTTAAAAATAATTCTGGAGTTATAAGTGGAGCTGCAAATTTAGCTACTGGGTTAGTAACATCATTAACTCCACAAGCTGAAGATAAAGGAAGTCAAATAGGAGGTCAAGTATTAAATGGGCTTGGAGATGTTGCTAGTATGATTCCTGGTGTAGGGACTGCTATAGGAGTTGGTCTTAAAGGGTTGTCCGCTTTAGTTACATCTGTAGGACCAAAAGTAAAAGGGAATACAGCTAAAGAATTAACAGATACTTCGTCATCTTATGGAGGACTTGATAAATTAGATTCTAAGAAATTTGGATTATTCGGAATTGGAGCAGGTAAGAGATATGCTAAGAAGGTAGCAGAAAGGGAACAACAAAGATATAAGTCGGAAGATATTTTACAGACTTCTAAACTCAACCAAGAGGCTGCTGCAGGATCAATCCAGAATATGGCTAATAAATATAATTTGGAAAAGATGGGTGGCTGGCAACAAACAAATGGTATACGGTTTGGAAAATCTGGAACCAAAGTTGATTATGACTTATCTTTTGCACATAAAGTTTTAAACCATTTAAAAGAAGAAACTCCAGAAAAATTTGAAAATGGAGGTAAAATGAATGTTATTCCAGATGGAGCACTACATGCTCATAAACATAATATTGAGGACTCTTCTTTAGATGGTAAGGTTACTAAAAAAGGTATTCCAGTTGTTTGTAAAGATGAAAGTAGTATAGAACAAGTTGCAGAAATTGAGAAGAATGAAATCATTTTTACAAAAGAAGTAACTGACAAATTAGAAGAACTGAGAGATTTGGGAACACCAGAGGCAGCTATTGAAGCTGGAAAATTATTAGTCCAAGAAATTCTTTACAATACTAAAGATAATACTGGATTATTAAATCAAGTTGAGTAATGAAAATAGAAATAGGTGATAAGGAATATAATGTAACTGTAGTTTCTGACGAAGAGGATAAAAGAAGAGGATTACAAGATACTGATCATTTAGACAGTAATGAGGGAATGCTTTTCATATATGACAAACCTCAGACAGTACATTTTTGAATGAAAGATACAAAAATTCCACTTGATATTATATTTATAGACGAAGATGGAGAAGTTCTTTCCATTTACCAAGGGGAACCTTTTAATGAGGATTTAGTTCGGGAACATAATGTAAAATATGTTTTAGAAGTTAATCAGAACTCAGGAATTGAGGAAGGTGATGAACTGGATTTAAATGATGAAGATACAGTAATGGAAGTTATAGCTCCTGATGGTTCTACACAAATGGAATTAGTAGGTGGTGAAAGATTGTTTAGCAGAAAGAATACAGTCACAATGATAAAAATGGCTAAAAGAGCCGATGCTCATAAGGAAGATAAATATTACAAAGCTCTTGGTAAAAAAGTATTTAAATTTTTAGATATACAAGATTCCAATAAGCCAGAATATGTAGATAGTCCAGAATCTAAGAAGTAAAACTATTTAAGATATTCTTCAGATTATATCCCTTTAAAATTATAAAAACATTTTTAAATCTGCAATCTTAATAGTAAATTTGCATATTTGAAAGATGAAAATCATTAATTTAATTAATTATAGAATTTATGAAAATAAACACAGGAATTAAGTTTATGCAGGATGGCGGACAAATGGGTGCACCCACTCCTGATACTGGTAATGTACCTGCCGAACCTCAAGCAGGAGGTGAACAAGCTCAAGGTGGTGGAGAAGATCCAATTATGATGTTAGCTCAAATGGCTGCTCAAGCGTTGCAAAACAACGACGGTCAAATGGCTTTACAAGTTTGTCAGGGTTTCCTACAATTAGTACAACAGATGGCTGGAGAGGCTGGTGGAGCTGAGCCGCAATCACAGGGAGAACCTGTATATGCTAAAGGCGGAAAACTAGTCGGTAGAATCTAGTATTAGAATTAAAGTTTAACAGGGGAGCATATAGATTTCTGTATGTTCCCTTTTTATTAGGTATCAATGTCACAAGCAATAATTAAACTACAGAATGGTAACAAGGTAGAAAATACTACTAAGGATACTCCACCTAAGAATCTTATTGAATATGGGCCCAAAAAATATGAATATTCAGAATTAGAAAATGCTATGCTAAATAATAGTGTAGATTCCTACCTAGCTAATCAGGGAATTACTGGTAAAGCTGCTTCTGAAGTTAAAGACTATGTTGATCTTTATGCGAGAGCATTTAAAGAGGGCAAGATCAAAAGAAATCCTAGTGGAAAATTTGATGTGTATGATGAGAGCCTTATTACAGATACAAATCCTGTAAAAAGGGGAGTTTTTGGTAGAATTAAAGGAGATAAAAAAAGATTGGCTTTAGGTTATGTTAATAGCTTGTTTAGTAAAATGAACGAATATGCTGAACCATCTAAAGAAGAAACTCCTTCTAATTTACAAAAATTCTCTTATGGATTTGGAAAGCAATTAAGAAAAGATGCACTTAAAGGTAATACCGATTCAGAGTATGTTCGCTCTTTATGGTATGCAAATCCTAATAAATGGGATGTAGCTCAATCCGCATCTCAAAAATACAGAGAGTCATTATCTGGAGATTATGATTTTTCTGACACACCTTTTAAAAATAAAGATGAATATTTAGCAGCTCTAGACAAATTAGATGAGGCTATTTCATCTAAAGATTCTAAAGCACTTCAAACAGCTTTGTACAATATAGGAGAAGCTGATTTATACAATCTTTTTAGAAGTAAAGAAGATTACGACAATTCTTTACTAACTCCAGAGCAAAGACTTGCTAAACAGCAAGAAATTGAAAGAAAACAAGCTAAGGTTGAAGATGAATTAGGAGAAATGACTGAATCTGAACTCTTAGCAGAGGAGGATTCTCCAGAATATTTGGAAAAAATGGAAGCTAGAGAAAGGGAAGAGGAAGAAAGAAATAATCAACCTCCTATCAATAAATTTCAAGCAATGTTCCAAAACTTAGGCAAGTTAGGAGACACAAGTGAGTGGTCAGAAGAATCTGCTATTCCTGCTTGGAAAGCTGCTCTTAGAAATACTCCAAAAACACTAATAAATTCCAGTTTAACTGTAGCTCCTCCTGCTATTTCTAGCATATATAATTCAGAACGTTTTATTAATTGGCTTACCAAAGGTAGAGCACGTAAGGGAGTTAATGATTTATGGAATTGGACTAAAAACAGTTTCATAGATTACATAAACACTCCTGTACAAGTAGAACAGAAAGGTGGAAAAATATTAAAAGCACAACAGGGATCTATCTTTAATCCGGAAGGGAAAGCTATTCGAAACACTAATGCCAAATCGACCTATGATAGAAATAGAGATTTACTTGGAAATGATGCTACAATTTCTTATTTAAATGGTTTGAATCTTGAAAACTATAATGAGTTCAATGAGTATGAGGATCTCTATGATCAAAATTATACAAATAACTATGGTCAGGGATCATTAGCTAAATGGGGAACTCAGAAATTATCTACTCTTAAATTAGATCCTAGAACTAAGAATATGCAGTTTGTCTGGAATAGTAGAGGATTAAATAATCCAATATTTTCAGGATTTACTGGAGTAGGAAATAGTGGAGATAGACCAGATTTAGGAGAGGATGGCAGATTTGGCAATATGACTATCCAAAGAACTTTAGGTAGGGGTGTAGATGATAATACAGCTTCTTCTTATAATAAAATATTAAATAAAAATGGTTTAGAATTTTATAAAGATCCTATTCATGGAGGTTATAGGATTAGACCTTTGAATAATCAGACTCAACAAACTAAATCTTCTGTACCTGCTAATATTACAGGAGTTCCTGGAACTATAGCTCAAGAAACAAATAAGACAGTAGGTCAAGCTGAGGGAGACTCAGAACTACCTAAGGGTAAACGTTACAATATAACTTCTGATATGCTCGGTGATGCTAGATTTTTAGCTACACAATTCTTCAATAACAGAATGAAGTATAATCCGGCAATCTTAACAACAGATGCTCCAGAATTATATGCTAAAGTTCAATATAATTTACCTGCAGAAGCTATGTATTCTCAACAAGCTGGTAGAATGAGAAGATTTGGAGCACAATCTGCTACAGCGGATCAAACTAGAAATTTTGCTCAGCAATTAGAGGCTGAAAGAGTAGCTAACGACTTAGAAGGTAAAGGAAGATTAGCTAATCTTGAAACTTACGGTAAAACCTCTCAATTAGTACAAGAAGTTCAAAACAAAAATATAATTGCTAGAACTCAGAATGCTAACGCAAATAGAGTCAGAGAAGTTGCTGGACAAGAAGCAAAAGCTGCTTTCCAAAGAGCTAAAGATCTTAAACGTGGTCAAAATTTATCTAATTGGTTGTATTCTAAACAACAAGGCTTAGTTCAGAGAGAGGCTTATGATAAGGCTTTAGGCTTAGAAGAACTACAACAACAATTAGGTATAGAATATAATGCAGCTAAAGAACCTTATATTCAAGAACTACGTAATGCCCAAGCTAAATATGAAGCAGCTAATAGAAATAATCCTAAGGCTTTACCTTATGAACAGACTGAAGAATATAGAGAACTTAGCAATAGAATACAAAGTGATTTAAGTAAAGTTGCTTCATCAGGATATGATAGAATTAGGGATTACAGAAGAAGAACCTATGGTTCTAATTTAGGATTTACTCTATACAAAAAAGGAGGAGCTTTAACTTATGCTGAGAAAAAAGCATTGCAAGATGCTAAGGATTATAATAAGAGCTTAAGGGATAATGAAAAAGAATTGAATAAACTTTTGAAGTTATCCATAACTGAAGGAAATAAAACTATTAGAGGCATATCTAATTATTCTGCTCAATTAATAAAGAATAGTTTAAAAGTATAATGAAACTTAATGTATATAAAATGCAGGAGGGTGGAGCTGTAGGAAGCTCTACCCAACAAGCATATGGATTTTTAGATTATGTGCCAGTGATGCCACAAGCAGCTCAGGTAGCCGGAGGAAATGCTACTGGAGCTTCTCCTACAAGTGCTGAGGCTCCTGCTATTTTATCAGATGATATGATTAAAGCCTTACTTGGAAAGGGATTAACGAATGATGTAAATGCTTTTATGTCAGCAGTAAATTCTATGTATGCTAATCCATTAGAAGGTAATCCATTTGGTTCTAGTATTAATAGCCAAGATTTAGCTAGAAAACAATATACTTTAATCTCTAGAATTAACCAAATACAAAACAACAAGGATTTATTTACCAAAGCTATAGATACAGCCAAAGAATCAGGAGGACTTAATGAACTAGCTATTACTAATTTAGGAAGAATAGTTGCAGTCGATAATGAGAATGGAGGAATTAGACAAATAACTCCAGATGAATTATATCAAAATAGGGACAGCTATACACCTCTAACTAATGCTGATATAGCAGAAATGAGAATGAATAATCCTTCTCTTGCTTTTGATACTAATACATTCAACATTATTGGCAATGCAGTTGGTTCTGATCAAGTTGATAAATTTATTAGAACAGCTATCAATGAAGCTAATAACATGTCAACTGAAAATAATATTTTTAGATCAAGAGAAGAACTTGATGAAGTAAAGAATGGTTTAAAAGCATTACAGAAAGGTATATATAAAGAAAAGAACCTTACTGAAACCAATGCAAATCAAATAAATTCTGCAATTAACTATTTATATAGAGCACTTCCAGCTAACTACAAAGCATTCTTACAAGCTAAAGCTGCAAGTATGGGACTAGATCCTAAACAAGGAATGGCTGATATGATTAGTGATTATGCAGGAACTAAGCAATCTCTTAAAACAGTTAGAGATATCAGTTATGATACTGCTGCAACTAAAGGAGCAGAAGGAACTGGAACCAGCAAGGATAAAATTGATAATACTCCATTTATGGCACTTTATAATGGTCAGGGGGCTATTAGAAAACCATTTGAACTAAATCCAGGATCAGAATTTCAAATGAAAGTTACTGGATTACATCTTAATGCAATTCCAGATCAAAATGGAAATATAGTTCCAGCTGAGACAAGTCTTAGAACTGTACTTGATAAAGGTTTAGGAGCACTAACTTCCGAAGATGCAGTATATATGGGAGGACAAAAAATCAAACCTACCGATTTGGATAAAATTCTATATACTGGAGGTGGAGTTACTAGAGTAGAAATGCCGGTTAGGGAAGATGGAACTCCAGATTTCGATATGATCAAACGTTATGAAACTGCAAAAAATATAATCTCATCTAAACCTGATATGACTCCAGAAGAAATAAAAGAAGTTTTTGAAACTAACGGAGTTGGAACCTATGTTTTACCTAATGGAGAACTTGATGAAAGTAAATTCAAAAGCTTCTTCATTTTAAATGGTGCAGGTTCAGAAGAACAGGGAGTATTAAGTGATGAGATAGCTATGTCTGGTCTAGTTAAACCAATTAAGAGCGAATTACCAGACAAAACTAGAAGAAAGAACTTCCAAAGAACATTTATGGAAAATACATCTAATAGAGAGGCTGGAATAATATATAATCCAGGAGATGATATTTATTTCGGAACTATATTTATAGAAGATACAGGTAGTTCACAAATAGCTGGAATGGCTAATAAATCATATTTAAAACTTCCAGGAAGAAGTCCTTATGAACAATCTGCTTTCGAAGATACTCAAGAAAAGGCTTTACCTACTGGTAGTGATATATTAGGTATTTAATATGAAAAAGGAAAATGATTGGCTGGTAGCCACTATAAACAATCCAGACTTTAATTATAGTCAACTTAAAGCTATAGGATTAACGTCAGATAATACATCATTACTTACAAAAGATGAATATAAACAAAGTCCTTTTATTCAAGAAAAGTTTAAAAGCAAAGATACAGATACATTTGATGAGGCTGCCTTTAACAAGTATTACGATTCAGCAGCTAAATCTTACAATAATTTTGCCACTGATAATTTTCAAGATAAACTAACTGATAATTATCAGTATGAAAAATCTGACCCATTAAGACCTATTGGAGGAAAGTTAAGAAAACTAGACTTTGAAATAGAACAAGTTATAAACCCTGATAGATTACAGACTGGAGTTAGCAGAGTTGGTGTTACTGATGATAGACGTTTTACAGCTTCTGAATTAGCACAATCTCAAAAAATATACGATTGGGATAAACAGGAATATAGAGATGCAACTCCAGATGATAGTACTTTATTAAGTAATCCAATTAATTGGTTTAAATCTATTAAAGAACCTTTAGTATTAGCTCAATGGGATGAGGATGGAGAACATGTAGATTCATTTTCTGGAAGAACAATTCAACATAAAAAAGGAGAACTCAAGCTTAATGAAAATGGAACATACTACATGGAAACTCTTGCTAACCGTAGTCCTTACGGAAGACAAGTAAAATCTATATTTGATAGTATTACAAAGGATACTGAAAAGGCTAATAAATATGATTTTCTAGATTCTGATGGTTTGGATAAGAGTGTAGCAGGTTCAGTTGCAAAAGCTGTTTTAACTATTGCTCCTGCATTTATTCCATATGTAGGAACATATTATGTTGCTGGATTGTTAGGAGCATCTTTAATGGATGCTATTCCAACATTATATAAGATGTCTTTCGGATTAAAAGAAGATACTCCTACTATGAATCTTATTCAAGGAATTGGAAGATCTTTTAGAGGAAGTGTTTCTGAATATAGTCAACAAAACATAGTAAGCACTGAAAATTTCTGTAACCTTATATCAGATGTAGCTTTACAACTTGCAGAACAACAATTGATATTTAAGGGTATCAATTCTATGTTAGGTACATCTGAAAAAGGTTTAAGTAAGTTAGTCAATGGACGTACTGAAGATGTACTTAAAAGACTGAAAGACTCTGGTAAATATCAAGACGTTCCCGAAGAATATCTTAGAAATGCGGTTAGAAATCTTAAAGCTAGAGATTTAGAACCTCTACTGCAAAGAAATCAAAGATTAGCTGCTAATGTATCTTTAGGATATATGGCTATGGTTTCCGGAGCAGATTCTTTTGAAAATGCTTTAGCACAAGGAGCTACCGAAGAAGAAGCTGCTGCTGTTACATGGGGTACTATAGCTAGTATATATGCTGTAGATAGGCTAGGTTTAGGTGAATGGATGTTTGACGAACTAACTCCAGATGCTCAAATGATTAGACTTACTAGTAAGAGTCTTGCTGATAAAGTGAGAAAGGATGTGTTTACAGAAGTAGCACCTAGTAATCCTACATCAAAGACTTGGCTATATAAATTATTTGATAAGAGTAGAAAATCAGGAGAAGGTTTTATAAACAATCTTAAAAATCACTCACTAACGTTAGCACAGAAATCTTTTGCTGAAGGTTTAGAAGAGGTTTCCGAAGAGTTTGTATCAGATTTAGCAAAAGCTACATTTAACTTAACATCTATGTTGGGTTATAATCAATCTGGAGTATATCTTGATGCTTTTCAGGATTTAGCTGCTAGATACGGAACAGCATTTGCTGGAGGTGCTATTGGTGGAAGTATCTATTCAATGAGAGATATAGCACTAAATGGCAGAAAACCCAATAAGAATACAATAAAAGATTTAGTCTACATAGTTCAAAATAATAAGACTAATGAATTTCTGAAAGAAATAGACGACCTTGAGAAAAAGGGTTTAATGGGTAATACAAGTTTAGGAGTAGATCCAGTAATTGCAGAAGATGGTTCTGTTAGTTATTTAAGTGCTGACAGTGCTGATAAATCACAGAATGCTGCTGTAGCTAATGCTATACGTAATCAACTAAGAGTTATTCAAACTATAGTAGGTGAAGAGAATTTGAATTTAACCGAAGATCAATTAATAGGTCAAGTGTTGAATAGATCATCCAAATTAGCATTTTTAATGGATGAAAAGAATAACTATAAATCTAACCTTCTAAATGATTTCGGAAAAATATCTACTGACTTAGTTAATAAAAAGTTAGAACTTCAATCTGTACTTGGAAGTATAAAAGACTCTGAGAAGGATTCCAAAAACTGGGCAGATACTCCAGAAACTAGAAAATTAACTACTGAAATAGACGAACTTAGAAAGAAGAGGGATCAAATACTATCTGGAGATTTATCAAGGTACTATATAGGTGAAGCTATTTATGGGATGACTCCAGCTTTACATACCCCATTCTTAACAGCTACATTTAAGCAATATGCTGAATTTAAGGAAAAGAAACCATATAATGAAATACCTCAAGACAAAATAGCTGCTCTTGAAGAAGATTATAAAATATACCAACAAAGCCAACAAAATCAGGATTTAAGAGAATCATATGATTTATTCTTAAATTTTAATGAGAAGTTCTCACCTATTATAGCTAATAATGGGGAACTGTACAGAACTTATGGTAAGGTTAGACAGCAATTTTATGATAAGGTCATAGACTTAAATAAGTCTGCCTTAAGTTATATCAAAGTTCCTGGAATAAATCAGGTAATGGAGAGAAGGCATCTTGATCCAATCTTAGCAGAAGGTCTTAATAAAGAGGATACTAGAGAATTTTTAGTAGCTACTCAAAAGTTCTTAGACGATGTTAAGAACACAGGTGGGGCAATGGATTTAGAAACTAAACAAACCATAGAAAATTATATTAATAGGCTTAAAATAGCTCAAGAATATACTACAAATGATTTGTTTATGCAATTGCAGCCAGCTATGTTTGAAGCATTTCAAGAGGATGCGGAAGGTTATTGGGCAGAAAGAGAGGATGATCTATTACTGAAAGTAACTGATGAAGAATTAGGAGAATGGCTTCAAAATACTGCTTCAGAACTTGGGCTAAATATAGATATTAATGAAGATAATATCCAAAGAGTAAAAGATCTTCAATTAATAAGTTTCAATAAAATTCTTGCAGGACAGTTAAAGAGCAATTTATATAGTACACAAACTAACCCTATCTATTCTATTTTAGATGGTATGAGTGTAAGTATGTACGATAAAAATCTGAATATCTTTAATTTACTTAAAGATGAGGAAAATAAATTAGCTACCTTAGACTCTATTTCTGATTATTTTATTACTCCTGAAAGAATAAATGAACTTGATGAAGCTGTTAATGTAATTAATATGGCTAATTCAGTTATATTAGCTAGTCAGAATTTCCCATCTTCTCAAGCATTTAAAGGAGTTCCTGGATTTGAAATTGATGGTTTCAATAAGACTCTTAACCAGTATTCTAAATATTCTTCTCAGCAACTTCCAGAAGTTGGAGAGATTGATGCTGATTTAGGAGAAATGATGCGTCAAGATTTAGGATTATTATATAATAAAATTAATTATCTAAAAGAATTAGCTTTACAAAATGCTGCTAACCAAGTAGTAGAACATAAAAAGACAGAAGAAAAAATCAATTCTATTATTACTAATCTGTTTACTAATGATCCAATTATAACAGATTTAAATTATAATGGAACTCATTTAGTAGGTTCTGATCTACCATTAACAGGTGATCCAGTAAAAGATAGTTCTTTACTATTAGATAGTGTGTACGATAATTTTAAGAAAATTGTTGCTGAAAATCCTGAAGTATCTAAGAGAAAAATACTTGAGGATATATTTAGTAATCTAAAATCTAGATTCTCAGAGGCACAATTATTAGAGCAGTTAAACACTAGATTTAACTCTAAAACTGATATGCTAACTGATTATGACATATTTGAATTATTGTTAAGCTCAATAGCATTCAAAAATTCTGACTTTAATTACTATTTAAAACAATTATTGGATTCTGGAGAATATAATTTTGCTCCATTTTACAGTCAATCTTATGCAGCTAAATTGGTATTGGCTTCCATAGTTGATCCTGAAGTTATGAATTTTGGCATTTGGAGCATAAAATCTTTAGATACCACTTCTGACTTAATTCCATTATATAACACATCTTTGGTTAATGGTATAGGTGGAGCAGGTAAGACCACAGCTGTAGCTACATTAGTTAGAGACATCAGTAAAATGATGAATAGTGGTTTGAAAATATGGAAAATAGCTCCTGGAGAATCACAATTAAATAACCTAAAAGATAATTTAGGGAATGAGGGTAGTAACTTTACTATAGACAAAGCTATAGAAACTATATTAGGAAATTCTGAATTAGAAAATGATCTTAAATTGGGAGAAATTAACTCCAAATACTATGATCTTATAACATTCCCAGAAACTAAGAATATGAGGGAAAGAAAAATAGCAGTAGTTAAATCTGATTTAGATTATAGTTCTGCTAATGTCCCAAATGTAGTATTCTTAGATGAGGCAACTTTCTTAAATAGTATCTATGCTCAAGTATTATCTAATTGGGCACAGAAAAATAATGTAGCTATAGTTCTTTTAGGAGATTTAAATCAAAATGGAATTGATGGAGAATTAAAAGGAGATGTTAAGTACTATAACATAAATCCTGGAAATACTATCCTAACTAGATCTCCTAAGTTGGATATTTCTATGAGAATAACCAACATTCAGAAAAAGGATAATTCTACTAAAATTAATGCAACTAGACTTAGATTAGAGGAAGCTGCAAGTGGAGAAGGTTTTCCAGATATGGCTGTAACTAGAGAAGCTATAGACGATCTGAAACTTAAATACTATACTGGAGAGGACTTTCCTTTAAATGGTGAACGTTTAGTAAATAGCGTATCCAAAGCTGATGTACTTTCTCTAGTAGACGAAGTTGAACCTTTAGGATATGTATATGATGATGTCAACAGTCCTACGTATGCTATTATACAAGAATTAAAAAATGAAGGGCATAAAATTGATATATTTACTCCAAAAGAAGTTCAAGGTTCTGAAAGAAAGTATTTCATAGTAGATACTCATGTAGAAGCTCCAGCCAACCCAGATTGGATTTTCTATGATGGTTTTATGTCTAATTTTTACACACTAGCCTCTAGAAGCAAAGAGGGTACTTTATTTATAGATAACGGTATATCTAGTGTTCTACCTAGTGAAAACTTCATTAGAGAAGAGAGAACTAGTGTTACTCCAGATAAAACAGCTAGTATTGAAGAGTTCAAAAACTTTAAACTTAATATGTTACAGGATTTAGTTGGAGAATATGTTCCAGAAGGTACTGAGCCTGCTGCTCCAACTACTACACAAACTCCTATACAAAAACCATCTAAAAGTAAACCTACACCTATTACTCCAACTGTTGTTCCAAAAGATAATAGTATGGTGCAAGATTTACAAAGAGAAATAGCTAGTGGAGGTCAGCCAGTAGAATTTGATATAAATTCAGGTATTCAAGGAGTTAGAACATATAATTTCTATATGAGATCAGGTCTTGAAAGATTTAAAATAAATGGAAAGGTTATGTATAGAAAGACATCCGATTTGGATGATTTAAACATATTCCTTCCAGATAAACCTTTCGATATGAAAACTCCAGAGTTTATAGATTTTGGTAATATAGATATTACTAAATCATATGATATAACTCCGTTTAGAGATTTACTTGATAAATATACAGAGCTTACAGGAATAGTGATTACATCAGCTCAAAATAATAAAGTTAAATCTCCAACAATTTCAGCTATAGTTAGAAAATTGGCAGCCGAAAATATACATAATACTATCGATCTTTACAATCAGGTTAGATTTGTTAGTACATTATTTGATCAGGCAGAAGTGAATAAGGCTAAGAAGGCTTTGTATAAAGTAAAGACTTATTTAGCATTTGGTAGAAACTTTGATGATAAAGCAATCTCATGGTTAGCTAATAATGGTTTCCAAAATATAGCTAATTTAGGATTAAATGCCTTAAATAATGGTAAGTATAAAATAAAGGTTAGCCAATTTAATGACGAAGTTGATTATCCAGTTGATAAACTTAATGTAGATACCTCAACTATTAAGGAGAAAGTTATGTTCTCTTTGGTATACCAGTTACCAAATGGAACTGAGATAACGGTAGGAGCATTAGCTAGACCTGATACTTGGAGCAAGTATATTGATAGTTTAGGAAATTCTTCAGAGAAAACATCTATGAAATCTAGACAAGCTGCTTACAACAAATGGTGGACTGAAAAAGTAGACTTGATTAGAAATAACCCTACTTATGTTGATTATGTGGATGTGCCGACTGATAGTATTGACAGAATTAGACTTACTAGAATAGTAGAAACTGGTACTAACAGGGAACTAACTACATTTAGTGAAGATAATCCTAATGTTATTAGATCTCCGTTGTACATATACGCTGGTAAAGGAGAAATGGCTAGAGCTGATGCAGACAAAATGTTGAATTTAAGTGATAGTTTAAAAGGAAAAACGATTGTGTTTGTATGCTCTGATCCAGATGCTATAGTAGACGGAGAAAGAGTTGATGAGAATAATATAGCTAGACTATATGGTAGACAAAAAGAATTGTCCAAAATCAACCCTAACATGGAGAAACCTATAAGATTTATAGTAGCTAATCCAAAAGGTTTGGATCCTTTACAGTTCTTCGATTTAAATCCTGCTAACATTCCAGGAAGAAATATTTCAAAATATCTTACTACAATAGGTAGTTCTACTACTGGTGCTAAGATTATGTTAACAATGTGGAATTGGAGAGCTAATCTAATTCATTTCCTAAGAAAAGTAGAAGATTTCAAGAAAGAATCTGGTATGACAGAACTTCTTACAGAAGATTCTAGAGCTAAATTTAACCAATGGTTAAAAGGTAGAGCAGATTATAAGACGTTCGATGATTTCTTAATGTTAGAACAAGAAATTAGAAATCCAGATGCTGCTCCTCAGCTAGCTGTAATACCTAATGGTCATTCATTCTCAGATAGTAAAGGAAATTCTCACAAGAAATTTGCTACTGCTATTACTGAGGATATGGCTAAAGCTCATATAGCTATATTGGATTCTATATTCGAAGAGGCTGGAAGATTGGTCGATTTATCATCATATGACAGAGAATATATAATATTCCCCAAAAAGGATGCTCCAACATTTATGGAAAAATTCTTAGGTTCTGAAACTGGAGATCAAATGACAGTAACAGGATTTGATGAAAACGGTCAAACATTTACTCAAGAAATTCCAGCATTTGGTTTTAATGCTTCGTATAAGGTGGTAAGATTTATGTCAAATCTTTATAAATCTTTATACAATCCTAAGCAGTCTAAGTTTACTAATTATTTGAAAACTAAGGATTACAATGGTAATGACATAACTGTTGATATAGCTTCTACTATTGCAGCTGAAGGTACAGGATTGTATGATAAAGTTTCCAGTATACTTGGAGACACTTCTACCGGAAAGGTGAAACTTCATTCTGTATATGAAAATATGCTAAGAATGATATTATCAGGAAAAATATCTGGAGAAGCAGTTAGAACTGGAGCACCATTTAAGAATGGAATCTACTATCACGGAGTATATTCTTATGAGGATTCTAATTTAAGTGATTTTGAGGACTTCTATCCTGCAGGTAATATGGAAAGTCAATTTACATATAGTAAGGCTATAGAACTTCCGGTAATGGATATTTCTGTTGATTTTGGGTCATTAGAAAACTCTAACTCTAAAGTTAAAAAAGATAAGTGGGAAGAATTTACAACAACTCTTGCAGATTTTTCACACGAAATAGCCAAATATGAGTTAGATACTGCACCCAATCTTTATGAAATTTATGCTGAGAGATATAATAAAGAAGGTGATGTATCAATCAATCAGATGTATACTGAAATGCAAGCTATACTCACTACCGCTTTAAATGATAAAATTTCTTTGGGGGCAAAATTTAACAAGGATTATATATTAAAAGCTACTGCTGTTGTAGACAATACTGGGGCTAGAATAGATGTAGAACAGACAGTATTGGGTGCAATCAATAATTTGGACGAAAACGTTTTACCTAAAACTAGTCATGGAGGTATTAACTATACTCAAATTTCAGAAATTACTAAACTTAGTAGTAACAATGAAAAATTCTTAGTAACTTTGGCAGACAATACAGAAATAAATGTTGAATATAAAAATGGAGAATTAAAAATTCAGAAAATTATGGCACAACAAATTAAGCCTGTTACTCTTAACAGAGATGCTAAGGATTATATTGATACCTTATTTGATTCTCCAGAAACTATTGAATCATTAAGGAAGGAAGCTCCAAACTCTGTTAAGGTGTTAGAACTTATGAGAACTGAAAGTATAGATGTTGCGAGATTAGACATGGATGTTTTAACAGACGAGGCTAGTAAATTGTATGTATCTTCTGCTAAAGATGCAGACGTAGCTGCTGAATTACTTACTTCATTCATAAGCAACATAGATAATGCGACTATAGATTGTAGTATGTAAAATAATATAAAAATATGGCTTGTGGACAACTAACCATTAATAATGAACCTAAGATGCGGCTGTGGACTAATGCAGCTGCATCTAAGTTCATTCGTAACAATAGTGTTAAAGAATTTGTAGATAATGTATATTCTGGACTTAGTAAAAACGCTGAGTTTACTTTAAATACAACTGCAGAATACACTTTACTTAGAGATAAAATAGAAGAATTTATTAAAGCTAACGGTAGGCTGTCTGCAGATCAAAAACAAGATATATTAGACAGTTTTGCTTCATATTTAGCTCCAATGTTTAACTTAAGTCCTACAGAAGTAATAAATATTTCTGAATCTCCTGGACAGATAGTAGAAACTAAAGAATTAACAGAACAGCCTGAAAACTCTGAACTAAAAGTTTCTACTGTAGATTTGGATGATTTTTATGGAGAAGCATTTAGCGTAAAGGCTTATATGATTGACCAATTCCAAAGAGATTTACTGAGTCATTCATTGATAAATTTTACAACAGGTAAAAGAATAAAAAATACATCTGATTTAAACTTAGAAATAAGTTTAATGAAGCAAGATTTATTCTCTTCATTGGTAGATTATTTAAACACATCTGGAAATGTAACCCATTTAAATGTAATGTACAATAATGGGGTTTTTGATGGGAAGAATTATAATAATGTTATGAATAAGGCTTTTGAGACATTCTCTAAATTAGATAGATCTCAATTAGCTTCTGCATTTAATAATATTCATAAGGTAGATATAAATGGAATTAGAAGTAACAAACAATTAGTAGATGCTTTTAATGCTTATGCTACTCTTATCAATTTTGATTCCATTCTTAAGAAATCCTTTGGGAAACTTCTTAGTATTACTCCACAGTACATAGGTATAGAAACTGACGCTTCTAGTAATAAGTATAAATTATCTGTGGTAGGTAATTTAGTTAATACATGGAGAACTAATGAAAACGTGGATGCTATGAAAGAACTTGGACATGTTTCAAGATTACTTATAGAACAAACTCCACTTATTGATAGATATTCTAAAGTTCCATTAGAAGGTAAATATCTGAACATGGGACTATTTTTAGGTGTAACAAATAAATTAAGGGATGAATCTATCATTTCTAGAATTAATCCAAATTCAGAAACTTATAGAAACTTTATAAGATTCCATGATGCTCCTAGTTATTATCTAAATAAAATCTTACTGGACGCTCTTAATGGAAGATTAAGAGATGTAATTGACTTTACTAGAACTGACTTAAATGTTATTGCTTCTATTTATGAAAGGTTCTACAGACCTAAATCTCAAAGTACAGAAAACTATTCACTGTATGATATAATGAAATCAGATATATCTTCATCCGAAGCAATGACAGAATTTGATATATTAGAATGTATAGCTGGGATAGTAGATAGAAGTTGCGGAACTAAATATACACAGTATTATAGAGATGCTGATGGTAATATACAAACTAAGGAAATTACTACAGTAAATACTGATAGAGCACAAATCCAAAAACAAAATAATATAAACATATATAATAAGTTTAGAGGAGATAAAAGAACTGTACTTGATAAGTATAACATAAAAGAGGAAGGAGATTATATAGTAGCTACTGTAAACGGTAAAAGGTTAGAACTTAAAGTTACAGGAAGTGGTAGAGGAATTAGTAATTCAATTCATGAACTACTTAGAGGGTTTGACGTAGATTTTAACAAACTAAAAGACTACTATGAACTTGGAAAAAATGTAACATTTACGGATACAGAACTAACATATAATGCTTTAGTAGAATTTATAGATGATTTTCTAAATACTAAGTTTCTGCAAGGAAATATTGATGTATTAAATATATATGCCGATAACGAACTTGTAGCTATAGATGAAAAGAAAATACCTCTTAGAAGTAAACATCTTGATAAATTATTGTCATCTTCCTTAATAGCAGCTAATGCTATGAGAGTAATGGAGGATTTTAATCAGTCTGGAGAAAAAGATGTAGAAACTTATGCTATAAATAATTCTAATTACTATAAAAATAGACTTTCTTCAAACAAAAGAGGATATATTGATAAAGGAATTATTCTTACAGTTAATCCTGAATCTAACAATAATCTAGAAAGATTAATCAGAGCTGAACAAATCTTATCTGGAGATTTGTACAAAACTACAGTAAAAAATAATGCTGGGGATAATATCCCAACTAACGGAATCTCTAATTTAGCTTCATACTTTACTCATTATGTAAATTATGAAACAGAAAATCCTGATTCGGCATTTGCTTCTAATATATTTGCTGGCAGTAATATTTCTGCTTTAGATGGTGTAAGTGTAAAAACTGATGGTGAAAACAGAAATGGAGTTAAGAAAACTGCTTCCAATTTTACAGTAGCAGAACTTTCATATACAAGTATATTATTTGATTACTTTGGTAATAGATTTAATACTCAAGCTGGTAAGGCTAAAGTTAAAATACAACCAACTACTTATTCTGATAAATCTAGACAATACCTATTTGGAATTAATATAGATAAATTGAAGAATAAAGAAGGAGTATCGTTTAAAAATATGACCATAGATCAAGTTAAGCAGTTTAAGAGAGAGTCAGCTAAAGGTTTCTACAAGAAAATCTTTGACAATGTGATGTCTGATTATGCTAATACTTATGAATTTGGATATGAAACTTATCTGAATTATTTAAGAGATGGTAGAGATGGCGTCCCAGCTAATCCTGCTGCTTATGAAAGAATTAAGGATAAAATTGATAGACGTTTAGAAAATCTTAAAACTAAAAATGCTAACGTTCAAGATGATATGGATTTAGATTTTAGCAATCCATTAGACAGATTGAATATACAAGACTTTACAGACTTACTATCAGTAACTAAATATTGGGAATATAATGAAATGGCTTATGAAGCTGGTGTCCCTAACGTTGAAAACTTACATGTAAGTAAAAATAAGACTAATAGTTTCTTAAAGCCTAATAACTCATTAGTATATAAAGCTACAAAATTATATGATAGTGAAACTCTTTATAACAATAGACAGTTAAGAGAATCTAAAAAATTCCTAAGGGATTTAATTAGTTCCAATATTAGATTTTGGACTAGATACTCTGATGGAAGTAACAACGTGGAACTCTTAAATGTTCTTAATCACTTTGGAATCTATGCTAACAATTCTGAGGAGCCTTGGGTCGATCATAACACTAATGAACTTATATTAGCTAAAGATTCAAAAGGAGAACCTATTGATAGGGAATATCTTATAAGCAATAGTAATATATTGGATAATGACGAGGATTTTGAATTAAATCCTATGTTGGAACAATATTTCTATGAATATTCTACGTTAGCTGAAAATCTTAGATTGCTTCTTACTGGAGCTGAATCTGGACACCCATTTAAAAAGGATGATACTTACTCAATAACTGATGCTTCCTATAAAGCCTTTGAAAAGGAGGAAGCTGTTAGAGCAAATGCTCAGTTAAAAAGAAATGTTATCATTCCTGCTACCTTGCAGCACTTCATGCAAAAATCTATTTTAGGTATTCCATCTGAATATAGATTAGCTGTTATGGCTGACTTTCCAGCTAAAGTATTTAACTTTAAAGGTGAATCAGCTGAAGTAGATTCTATGGATGGTAGTGCCTTAGTAAATCCATTTATAGCTGTTTTAGAAAATCTTTCATTACAAGATTCAGCTGTAGGTATGGATAAAAAGACAATTGGACACGATATAAACAGTAGGTATGGTGTTGCAAATCTATTAAAATTTGCTACATTTGCTATGTATAACGAAAGAATACGTAGTTCTAACCTTTCAGACATCGAATTAAGAGGTTTGTTTAAGAAAATGTGTTTAGATTGGAAAGAAGATATAGATTTAACGAAGAATATCTTTGGAAATCAAATGTCTCTAAATTCCAATGCTAATGGTAATAGACTATTTTATAAAAGCGGAGCCTTGCATAAGGAAGTATTAGGATTTACTAAACTAGATGCTCCTAACACGTATGAATGGTCTATTGTTACGGTAGATTCTAGTGGAGAAAGAACAGGAGAAGTTGAAACATTTACAGCTCCAGTTAATAATCTATTCAAATTATGGGAATTACTTGGAGGTGAATATTCAGAATCTTTAAACTCTGATGGCTATTTGGAATATAGTGATGCTTCAATAGAAACTGTAGCTAATTATATAAATAATGTTGGAGAGTATAGAGGGGGTGAAGATGATTATCCTACTCAAAGTAATACATATCAGCCACTTAAGAATACTATGATAGCTTACTTACTTAATAAATCAGCTATCAAAGTTGGAGCAGAAAATATAAATAAAGCTGATGCTTGGATTGACTCTACTGATAATCCATTAAAATTCTTTACTATAAATACTAAAGGTTTAGGTGTTCAAATGGATGCTGACCATCATGCAGATGAAGCTGAAATGACAGAGTTTACTCAGGTATTATCAAGTATTGAAGCAAATGGATGGACACATGACATAGCAAAACTAACATATGAAGATTTAGGAAAAGCTACATTGTCTTTGATTAAGGATAAATCTGAAGCTGCTAAGTTGTATTTAGCTACTAATCAAAAGTCAGATATGTATGAAGCTATAGGTAAAGAGTTGATTAGAGGTATTAGAGAGGATGATAATAAAATAGGATTATCTAAAAGTATAATTGATATAATTAGAAAAGAGTTTAGGGAATTTAGATCATCTCATGATGAAGATGAATATAAAATACCTTTCAGCGACTCTAATTTACAAGCAATATCTTTATCTACATTTACTTCAGGTATCAATAGTAAAGCTATTAAAAAGAAACACCCAGGTATAGGTGCTGTAATGGTTCCAGGATTTAATATAATTCAGAACATTAATATAAATGGGGAAACTTATAGCTATGACGACATATATGATATGGCTGCAGCTAGGAATATGACTCCTAAAGAATATTTACAAAGTATTCAAGCTGAAATAGAAGCTCAAGGACCACTAACAATAGATAAACTTAATCCGGGGGATAGAGTTAAGGTTATTGATCCAACTGGAAATACTATAGAGTATAATATTGATGATATGAAAATGTATAACTTTGTTAAGTCTAACTTTAAAGAGTTTTATCCAGATGTAACAAAGGGAAACAATTTAAAACCAGCTCAAATATATTGGAATGTTGGCGATACTCAATATAATATATTTGATATGCCGGCTGTACAGGATGCTATTAATTTAAGAAGTCAAGGTAAGCCATCTAAAAGGGATGATTTAATTCTACAACAAAGAATACAAAAAGTGTTCAAATGGCTAGACTCTGGATATATGCCTCTTACTGCTAGTTTAAAAGCGGAATATGACTTAGATCCCTCTGCATTTACTGAAAGAACTGGAGCTTTGTTAATAGACGGAGAAGTTGTAGTTCCTATACAAAATTTACAAAATAAACCAGCAGAATTAGTTTTAACTAAGTTATATGCTTCTAAATTTAATCTAAACAATAACGATTCTATAGCTAAAATAAAGCAACAAGGAGTTGGATATTTTGTAGGCAAATATAATAAGTATCATCTGCCTCAGACATTAAATTATGATCTGATGTTTACTAAAGGTAATGGTAATCATACATATATAGTATTTGACACTGAAGGTTTAGATAATATCTATAAAGTTGAGAATGATGATAATACTGTTAAAATTGGAAATATAGTTTACAAGACTGATTCCCAAGGAAACAGGTTATACAAAATTAGAGATGGAGAAACTACCTTTGTCAATGAATATAGAATGATACAGGGAGGAAATGAGGTTAGATTACTTCATGTAAGTGATCCTTCTTATATTAATGAAATATATCATTCTAATGACTACGATTCAGTAAAAGTTAGAGAATCTTCTGAAATCATAGATGGATTTATCTCTTTAAATGGTAAAAATCGTTATCTTAGTAGTTTAAAAGGTTTGGATGCTGATGCTGTGGATAAGATTAATAATTCTCAAGCATTAGAAATTGCAAGAAAACAATATTCTTCTTTCCTTAAATCTCTAGAATTTACAGCTTCTCGTATTCCTGCTCAAACTTTACAATCATTTATGAAGATGGAAGTTAAGCAATTTTCTAGCTCAGATAAGAATATAGCCTATGTATCACACTGGCAAACCTGGCTTCAAGGATCCGACTATAAGCAAAAACTTAACTTGAAGCTCTCTAAATGCATAAATAAATATTGTAGTCGTTAAATCTCGTGAATTGACGGGGAACTCCTTAGAGTTTACTCTACTAAATTAAGATAGAAATATACTTAACGGTCATAATTAACTATTATGAGTATAGTAAAAAAGAGTAAAATTGGACAATCCGCAGCTAAGCATCCTAGATAAATATTTAGATATATGACTAATAAATTGATAATATATTAGTTATCTTTGTATTTGTAAGGATGAAAGTTCACAGACTATCCCGTGAGGGAGTAGGAACTTTCATTTAATGTTTAATTAAAAATGTTAAGTGAAATGGCAAGAAAAATTATTGAAAAACTTAGTAAAGAAAAGAAAAGCTTACTTGTAGCTTTGCTTTTAGGAGATGGAACAATTTCTAGTAATTATGTATTTAAGTTATCACACTCTGAGCATCAAAGAGAATATCTAGAGTGGAAAATAGGATTACTTAATAAACATGGTATTAAAAATAATGGAATTAAAGAGTATATTTCAAAATGTGGTTATAATACTGGTAAAGCTGTATTATATTCTCAATTATCAATAATTCCAACTATAAAGGCTTTAAGAAGAGTTGTATATATACCGAAGAAAACTTTTACAAGAAGACTTTTAAATTGACTAGATGCTTTAGGTATAGCTATTTGGTATATGGACGATGGATGTATCAATGTAAATACTTCAAAGCAAAGAAATGGGAGTATTCAACACACTATTAAATTTGCCACATGTACAACTTTGGAAGTCACAAATATCATAATTGATTATTTTAAAGAAGTGTGGGATATAAAATTTAGACCATTTAAAGAAGGTAAAGGAACATATTCTGTAGCGTCTAGTTCAGAGTCCGATTATAAAAAATTTGTAGAAATTATAAAGCCTTACATAGAGCAAGTTCCATTGCTCTTATATAAAATAAGGGATAATTATACTAAGGAAGAATTTATTGCGCAGCAAAATGCTGTTTCCGAAGTGCGAGACATTCAATAATTGTGAAATTACTGGATGATGATATAGTCGGTCTTAAATTGAAAAATTTAAGGTTAAACGGATATTGATAAAGTATATTTAATGGGTTACGACTTTGATGATAATGGAGTCTATATAGGTTGGTCACCCTTATTTGATTATACTAGTATCGAATCTATACATGAATCAGAAAGGCTACCGACACCTTCTGGAATACGTTATTTAAATTATAGTTCTACTGGTACAGATATAACTCCTGAACTCCAAGCATTACAATTAAATAATGACTTAAAGAGTAAGGTTGATCTTATATTAAGGGTTGGCAATTCTGAATCATTAACTTATAATAGTGATTTAATTAATGGGGATTTTGCTCAGAAGGCTTTAAATTTAATTAATTCTCATACCACATATAAGATTAAACCATATAATGAATCAAAGGCATATAAGAATGCCACATCTTCTAGAATATCTCAAGTTATTCAAAACTTAAAGAATATGCTTGCTGCTTATTCTCCAATTGATATGGGTGATCCTGGGCACGCTGCAGAAGGTTCAGATTTAGGTAAGATTGCTGAAACTCTTATTATGGATAATCCTGCAGCTACATTTAATATGCAGGTTCAAAACTTAGCTGGTAAACAGGTAATTGGTATTGCAGCCGTTGGTGAGAAAGTATTCTTTGCCAATTGTTACTATTTCAATGAAGGTATTAGATCTAACGATAAGGATTGGGAACGTAATATGTTCTTTTATAGAAAATTTAGATTCTTAGAGGATGATAAAAATGCTATCTCAGTCAGAAATTTAATAGCTAACGTAAACTTTGATAATCTTCCAGGAAAAGAAGATTACTTCAAAAATCTTATACAGCAAACAATTGATAACGACTTATCACTGAAAGATGTAGCAAACGTAGTTAAACAAGATTTAGATTTAACTGAGGATGAATCATTGGTAATATCTAGTTTGTTATCAGCTGCCACTGATAATGCTAAAGAATTAATATTATCGAAGATTAACGCAGGTCCTGATTTAGCATCTGTTTATATTCATTTAATTACAATGGGATTCCCATTTAAGAATATAGCTGGATTTATGACATCTCCTGCAGTTCAGTTGATTAATGACTTGTCTAAATCTAATATTTATGATGATTATAATGAAGCTACTAAGATTCCTGGAGTTATAGATACCATACTAAATGGCCCATCTATTAATAAATATGCACAACGTAAGTTTTATGCTCCTGTATTTAACAAGGCTTGAGGAACTTCATATAAATCTGCTAAAGAATTTAGTGAGGCTTTAACGACCAGATTCCATAATGGAACTCCACTAGATTATACTAAATCGGTTAATATAAATAGATTTGTTAAAGACTTTAATTACCTTCTTAAAAAGAAGCAAAGTATAGATTTAGAATATGTTAAAGAGTTTAAATACATTTATTCTTTAGCTCAAGAAACTAGTTTACTTGGAAGGTTTTATGGAATTAATCAGGGTCTTAAAACTGATGCAGTAGGTAAGTTAGGATTTTATAGTACTTTGGAATCTGGAATAGCAACTAGAGAATCTAATTACAACATGAAAAGTATGAGAGAATTTATAGATTCTATTATAGAAGATAAACCATACCTAAAAGGTCAAGAAGATATGGTACGTCAAACAATAGAAACTGCTAATACTCTTAAAATATCAAAAGGAGGATTTAACATTAGAGAGTTCTTTAAAGATTCAAATTATAGACAAGTTGCCATAGATTACTACAATCTTATTAAAGGTACTTGGAATATATATGATATGATTCAAAGGATTCCACATTTTAAAGCTCTATTTGAGGTTGCAGATGTTGTAGATACTTATGATAGAAATATGAGTAATAGATTCAATCTAACTAATAAATTAAAATATGCTTTAACTGAAGGTTCTAAATTTAAAACTCTGAAACAAGAACAATTAAGAGGAATATCTGAATATGTTGATGATGTTTTGATTATTAAATGGTTAGAAAACAATAACTTCCAATTTACTATACATGAAGGTGAACCCTATTTTAAAAATGGAGTTAGGAAACCAGCTAGTTCTGATATAGTATTAAAGCTAGATACTGATGATGGTAGAGCTAGTTTTAAACTTTGGTTTGAGCAAACTGTTATTCCATCTTTACAAAAAGGTAAAGCTGATACTGAATCAAGTAGGTTAATAAGAAACAAATTCTTACAAGCATTAAATATCAACGAAAGAGTAGATAGTTATAATAAGTACACAATTACATATTATAAACTACCTTTAGATATGTCTAAAATTAAGACTGACTCTGAACAAAGACAGTTTAATACTTATTTGTCAGATTTTTCTGCATTACAGAAATTTACATATCAGGGTACTTCTGTAACTGACTTATTTACTTATTATAATTTGATAGTAAATAAAAATAAGTATGGTTCAGATAGATTAACAGCAATATTTGAAGGGTTCCTTAGAGATGATTATAATCAATCTGTTATGAGAGATTATTTCAAATTTGTAGGTGATTCTGATTATTACTTACAGTCTATAGATACTGTATTTGAGCTTGATGATGTTCGTAGAAAAATAGCTCCTATAGTTAATGAAAATAACATTTGGAGTACTACAGATAAATACATCAGACAGTATGACAAGGACACTCAAAAGTATCTATTAAAAAGGAGATTAGATAATGAATATGTAACAGTATATCCTGTAGAAAATGCATCAGATGCAGATTTAGCAGACTACTATTCTCACTATTTATTAACTGCTCCGGAATATAATACTAAACTTACTGAATTAACCTTATCAGAAGATTTAGATAAAGATATGTTATATAATTCATTGAAGAAACTACTAGCTAGAAATTCAATAAATATATCAATAAATTGTTAAAATATGGCATGTACTGCGGAAATTGTAGTATCAAATCCTAATCTAGAAGGAGGGAAGGGGACAATTACCCTTCCTTTACCTTCTATTAATTCATTAGATGAACTTCCAGCAGATTCTCTTAGAGAGATAGCAGATTTGCTTATGCAAGATCAAAATACTTTAAGTTTGGTAAAGGATTGGGTTAACAGCTCAAAGTTTCCTAAAAATAGATGGGAAATAACGGCATTCGGAGAAAATGCATTACCAATAGGAAATACCACATTAACTGAAGTAAAAAATAAATATTCTGGAAATAGTGATATATCTATATATTTAGATGGTATTGAAAGATTAGGTGTTGCCACTGATATCAATGATATATTATTACTAGATACTGAATTTTCAATAGACTATTTTAAACATGGAGGTATCTATACTAGAAATGGTAAAGATATAGCTATTATAAAAGATTCAGAAAATAACGTAAAGGCTTACTTAGGGTATGTATATACAAGTAACTGGGTTAAACAAAATGATAAAAGTTGGCAAACTGCCAAGATAAAAGAAAAGATGGATTCAATACTTTCTGAATTATCTTCTACAGCTTCAGAGAGAAGTAGGTTAAAAAAAATATTACCTTTAATAAAGGACTTAGACACATTCATTAAATACTTCCAACTTAGTGCTTACTTTAGAGGAGAAGCATTTAAAACTAAAAATGGAATGGATTTAAATAATCTATTAAATGGAATTATAGATCCTGAATCCATGAAAGAAATACCTTACTATGATAATTCATATGTAAGAGAATTTATAGCTAATATAAAGGAAGGAAAAATGAGTAGAAGTGACTTTGAATCCTTCAAAGATAAATATAATTTTGACTCATTAGAAGATGTGCTTCATTTCTTAAATGGTAAGGATGCAAATTTAGAATTAGTATTTGAAGGTAGAGACATCATACAGTTTAAAGAACTATTAGCTAAAAAATCTTCTAGAGATTCTATGGTAGATTACACAGTATCTTCTGATTATTTTTCTAATCTAACTAACAAAGTCTTTTCACAAGGTGAATATAGTGTAGTATCAATAGGAGATGCGGATGGTAATTTTACTTATTATGTTACTGACAAATATACTGCTTCTGAAGAGGATTTAGTCAATGAGTCTAAGCCTTTTAAGAAATTTGCTGACGCAAAATCATCTCTTATAGCTAAGGCAAAATTAGATAAGTTAGACTTTTCTGGATACAAAATAGCTTTAAAAGAGTCTCCAAATTTGTCATTTACTGACTCTACATTAAAAATAGGTGATAAGTTCCAATCTTTAGATGTTCAAATAGCCCCCAACACAAAGTTATCTGGATATGATAAAGGATTATTCAGACTGCTTGAATTAAAAAAAGGTACTAGACAAGCTACTAATGTACAAGAGTTTTTAGAACTTTTGAAAAAAGATGCTAAATATAAAAAAATGGGTCTAGATTTTTCAGTATTGAATACCAAAGAGAAAATAGAAACATTCTTCTTATTAAAAGAAAATCTTAGGGATCAAGACCTAGAAAAGACTTTTAAATCTCCTAATCAGCTTACTCCAGAGCGTATAGCCTATGAATCTAAAATAGCTCAAGAGGCTTTGAATACTATAACCACTGCAAAAATCAATTTGTATGAAGTTACATCAATAACTGGAGACAAAGTAAAGGTAATGAAGTTAAATGATAGACCTACCAATTTTTCTAATAATACTTCGTTTGAGGATAACTCTGTAAGAGCTAAAATTTATGATGTTGCAGATAGGCTGGTCAATCAATTTGGAGTAAAAATAAATTTAGTTTCTTCTAAGGATTTAGTTGATTTTCCTGGAGTTAATGGCTACGAAAACGGGTTTATTTATAATGGAGAAGTTTACATAAACATGGATAATGCAAGCCCAAAAGATGTTCTTCATGAATATGGACACCTTGTTATGGGAACTATTAAACAAAGAAATCCTCAATTATATTCTGAGTTAACATCTTCTATGGAAAACCTTGAAGATTTTAATGATAGAGTATCTAAATATAAGGAGTTATATCCTAATAGAGCTTTACGGGACATTGAAGAGGAAATATTTGTAGACTTATTTGGAGAATATAATATAGATAAAGAAACTCTTCCAGAAGTTAAGGATGAAATAAAGAAAATATTTGGATTAACTTCATCTTTAGATGGTGAAAGTATAGAAACTTTAAACCAAATGACTTTAAACGACCTAATGTTAAATTTCGGTAGTGTTGTATTATCTTCAGAAAATAATGTAGTAGATGCTAATTTATCTTCTAATTCACGTGTAATTTCTAATTTGGTTGAAAAGCTGATGAAATTAGGAATGCTAAAAGAAAATTGTAATGGCTAATTGTAGGTATAATTTAACACTTTGGGGTAAATCAATGGACTTTGGTTCCTATGAGGAGTTATTCCAAGTTTTGATTAATAATAGACATAAAATAGAGCTTGGCAATTTAACTGATATAGTATTCAGTTTAAATCAGCAATCAGAAATAGAAGCCAAGTTAAATAAAATTAAACAAGATAATAAGGGTATAAAATTAGAAGAACTTGGAGTCAGTAAAATAACTGATGATCCTATCTTTAAAAGTAATGATAAGTACATTTCTTTGTCAGATTTACTATTAAATCCTGAAAATGAATTAAATAACCCATTTAATATAGATAACTATAAATCCTTTGAAATAGCTAAGTTAGTTGAGTCTGGTATGTCTAAAGTGGAAGCCACAGCCGAAGTAGAGAGAAGACTTGCTCATTTCGAAGAGGTGGCTGAAAAAGCTCAACAAATTAAATCTGTTATAGCATTATATTTTTCTGGAATGACTAATGCTAAAGCTATAATGGATAAAGTAGAGGAGGCTAACCATTTTGGTTGGGACTTTGGAGTATATTCAGAATTGGTGAGACAATTAGATGCTACAAAAGCTAATATTAAATCCCAACATGGAGAAGATGTGACTTTTGTATCCAATGTGGGTCTTACATCTGCTTTATCTGGAATGAATGAAAAGTTGGTGGCTAAAGTTGATTTAATTGCTATTGACAATAAAGGTATTCCACACATATATACATTCAAAAATTCAGAATTAACATCTGATGAATGGCAAGCTGTTAAGGAGCAGGATGTTGACTATAAATTAGGTTTTTATAGACACATGCTTGCAGCTAATGGGTTTAATGTTAAGGATTCTGGACTGTATGTAGTTCCTATTAATATGGAACTGGATAGTGGGCAGTTGGTGGGAACTATATTTGAAAATATACAAAACAGACTAACTCCTGGAAAATCTGGTTTGAATAGATTAAACTGGGGAGGTGGTAGTTTTTATAATGCAATCAGTAGGTTTGTTCCTATTACTATAACTAATGATTTGGTAGTATCAGACATTAGAGATAAAGTAATGGGGTATTTATCTAAAGCATTAGGAGTTAAATCCTTAAAAAATAGTCGTAGCGTTATATCTATAGACAATTTTATAAAGACTAAGGTACATGAATCAGACAATCCTGAAAAGGGTAAATGGATGTTTACAGATTTTAGTAGTGATAGACGTTCAAAACAAATATATATTAAAGAAGATTCTCCAAGAGAATCAAACACTGAGTTAAGAGAGAAGGCTGAGAAATATTTAGAAGCATTTGCTAAAACTAGAGAGAATGCAGCTGATGCTTTGATTAAAAATATACAAAAAGCTATTAAGGGAGAAATTGACATAAATGAAATTTTCCCGAACTCTGCTGATCCTGGATATATAGGAAGAGTACTTGCTAAATATGTTGGCGATGACTGGGATGTTATTGATATTCCTAAATTGAGAGATTTAGGTATTATAGGATTTCAAAACACATTAACAAGACAGACTGATTTTGTGACTATAAGTTATCAAGACTTAAATACTCCATTTAAAAAGTTAGGTATGGGTACTACCATATTAGGTTTATTTGAATCAGATAGAACAGCTGTAATTGATAAAAACGTACTCAAAGCTACCAATGGTAATGTAGAATTGATGAAGGTTTTATTTGCTATAAATGAAATTCCAGAATTATTTAATGGTATTTTTAAAGTAGGGGATATTAAAGTTATAAATCCTTCTTACTCAGAAGCTACATTTGCTTCTCAGGAGGAGTTATGAACATCCTTTAATAAATTAACGTCACACTTGGGAATTAAAAATCATCTTGCTGATGATGTAGAGTTTGTGGATAAGTTTGAAGTATTTAGTCAAAACTTCCTATCTGTATTTAAAGATAATAAAAAGAATGGAACTTTTAACAGTATTTATAGTGATTTATTCAACAACCCATCTGATAATAAAAAGAAGTTGGATATATTATATAAGACTGAAGCTGCTCTCAAAAAGTCTTACGGCTCAATACTAAATGTAAGTGACAGACTTATAGCTGAAAATAGCAGCAATCCAATAGTTCAACTATGGTTAAATGTTTGGGAAACAATACATCAATTAGAAGGAGATCCATTCTATCAATCATTTGTTTTACAAAAATATGGTGCTACTAAAGGATTAAGTGGAACTAAAATGTCTACCCCATCCACCATTGGGGATACAAATCTTAGAACAATGAATACTTGGATTAAAAATGCTATGGCTAATATTACTAATCAGTATTTGCCATGGGTTGGAGAATTTCAAACTAAATATGTTATTGATAAGATTTGGAAATCTAAGGGATATACTCAAGCTCAAGAAAACATAAAAGGTAGTCAGAGTCATTTATACAACAATTTATTTGCAGTTAATAAAGACGGTTCTATAAATAAAAACATGTTATTTAAGAATCCTTGGACTGATAAAACATTATCTTCTGAAGAATCATCATTCTTAAAAAGAGTCTTATTCGAAATTAATAAGGAAAGATATGCTATTGATATGGCTAATGTAAAGGATGAAAACAGTCCTTTACTAAGAGAAATAGTAGAATCTAAAGAAAAGGCTTTATGGGTTCCTATATTAAAAGCTACTACAGCTGCTAGATGGAGTCAGGCTGGATTTATTAATCTAGCTAAACAACAGTATAAGAATATTAAGGATTTTGGATCATTTTATTTAAGAGAAAATGAGAATCTTGATACTACTAGCCCAGAAATTATAGAAAGAATTAACAAGATTAGAACCAGTGAAAAAGAATTGTTCGAGTTTTTCGATCCTATGGAAATATCAGAATCAGATATTAACAGTAGATTGGATTACATAGCTGGACAGGATTTTGATTATTGGAGTAGAAATGTTGAGGATATAGTTTCTGGATATAAGTTTGCAAAAATCCAAAAAAGAGAATATGACAAAGTTCTTCCTAAAATTAAAGCCTTAAAAGTTGCTGCTGCGTTATACGGTAGAGAAACTGGTATAGATATGAGTAACTTTATAGACTACTTGGATGATCAAACAAAATTGGCTATACATAGTCAAACAATTTTAAATCCAGAATCACAACAAGCTGCTGGTGTAGTAAGCTATGTTAAATTTGTTGCTTCTGCTGCTACTTTAGGTTTTAACCCTAGAGGTGTTGTTAGAGAATGTATAGAAGGTATATGGAAATATACTGGAAGAAGTCTAATTCAAACTTATGGTAGAGAACAATTCACTAAAGCTGATGTAGCATTTGCAGTTAAAGCTCTAAATGAAGAAACTCCTGATTTTATCACTAATGTAACTAAAGGAGAAGCATTAAATGCGCTGTTTAGGTTAGCTGATACTGATATAAATAAATTAGCTGAAAGAGTAAGAACTAACAAGGCTGGAGCTTTGAATACGACTGAAAGGTTGTTATTCTGGAGTAACACAGCTCCTGACTATAGAAATCGTTTAACTATGCTAATAGCTCAGTTACATCATGATGGAATTTGGGATGCATTATCAGTTGTAGATAGGCATTTAGTATATGACTGGAAGAAAGATAAAAGGTTTAGTGCTTTAGCTTCTGGAAACAAAGCTAATCCAGAATATAATAAACAATTAGGTTTGTATTTATCATTAATGAATGATATCAATGAGCATGAAGGACTTAATTTGAAATTTGGGGATGCTTTACCTAGAATGTATATGCAAGCAGAAATGCAAGCACTTAAAGATTTCTCTGACAGAGTATTTGGTTCGTACGACCATGATGTACGTATGCAGGTAGAAAAAACCTTTATGGGTATGATGTTTATGCAATTTAAAACATATCTATCTGCTACTAAAGATTTATGGTTAATGCAACCAGGAGGATACAATCTAGGAGCAATGGAGCAAAGGGTTGATGAAAAATCTGGAAAGAAAGTATGACTTAAACAAAGCACTAATGAATATGGTGAACCTATTTGGGTTCCAACTTTAGAGGAAACTGGAGTACCTGATATGGTAAATGTTCAGTCATATTACGAAGGTATTTGGTACACTTTAAAAGATTCTGTTAGAGCATTGAGAGAAGGTAAATGGAATATGTTTAAATCCGATATTTGGGGTGATAGTGTTAAAAGGAATAATCTTAAATTACTTGGATACAACACTTTCATACTTGTAGCAATGATGGGTATTTCTAAATACTTAATTGATATGCTAAAGGAACATTGGAAAGAAGAACATATTGGAGCTATGCCATCTTATGGAACAGCAACAGCAGAAGCCATAGGAGCATTCTTTGAAAAAGCATATCTAGGATCAACTGGTGATATGAATATACTTTCTACAGTATATGGAACTGTAGCTGATAGTGAACCGGCTGCATTAAGTATTATGTCTAGATTAATAGATAATACTAATCAGACCATATTTGGAGACATGAAAGTTTCTACATTCTTAAAGAACAATGTAGGTATGATAAGATCTACGAAAGAATTTTGGGATGGATTCTCAGATGTGTATCATTTTGGAGAGGTTAAGATTAAAGAGTTTTCAGAATAAAAAAAATAAGACCTAAACCATTTAAATGAAAGAACTCCAACATTGGAATTTTCTCTTTAAATGGTTTAGGTCAAAAAATAAGGGCAAGTACAGTTTGGATTTTACTCCTCGCTGTACTTGCCCTTTATTTATGTAAGTCTAGTGACTTTGTTAGATAATTAATCGCGTCTAATTGTCCACATGTTAATGAAATGCATGTACTATTAATAACAATATCCCAGCCTTCTCCATTAGTCCATTCTGTTACCTCTATAAAATCTGAATCTTTAGCTAGTACGTCAAATTCACTTAATTCAGTTTCTACAGATTTTCTCGTATTAAAATTCATACTGTTTTGTTATTTTATTATATATTTCTATCACTTTATCAATCAGTTCTTCTATTGTTCCGTTATTGTCTATAATATAGTCAAATCCTTCATAATCATCCAATGCCACCTCTGAAATATGTGTGTCAAAACTTTTAGTCTTTCTATTTACTCTAATAAGTATTCCACCTCTTTCTTTAATAGCCTGTGCTTCATTTGGCATTCTAACATCTGGAATTATCCAATATGGTTCTATAGTAGCCATGCTTACAGGTAAACGTTCACCCATTTCTGTATAACCATATTCAGGAATTGTAATTGTTTTATATGCTGAAAATAGAGCTTTCACCCATACATCTGGGCATATTTGTTCTCTAGCTCCATTTCCTAAGCCTTGTAATATTTCCCTATTAGTGACTCCAAATAATGTATTTAATTGATTTTTATACTCTCCTTTCTCCCAGAGAGTTATATCATTTCCAGTTAGAATACTAGCCATTTCCTTTAATTTATCAGCAAAGGAGTATTTACTCCATCTGCTGTATAGTCTTATGTAGTCATCGTTGTATAAATTCTTGACAGAAACATTTAAAGGATCCGAAGTATCAACTGAATCATGTATATCAATAGCTTGAATTATCTTACATATAGTGTCTTTTCCACATTGTTTTTTTCCTGATATACCTATAATCATCCTTTTAATTCTGGAATTTCTCTAACTGTAGTATCTGAATCTTTTGTATCTGTCCAACTAAATTTTTCCATATCTTCTGTTAAAGTAGACCAAGCTAAATCATTTGCTTGTTCTTCTGATTCGGCATCTATAATAAGAGTAGCCTCAGCTACTCCTTTTAGATACCGTTTTGTGTGAACAATATATTGCATTAGGGTTTTATATATTCTTTTACTAATTCAGACAGCAGCTTTCCATCTACACCTGGTAAAGCCAGTTTTCCAGCTTTAATGATATTACCCATTTCTTTTTTAGGCACATACGGAAATAAGGTGTTTCCATCACCCTCCAAATAATTTTTGTCAGTAAGATAGTCAAGCAGCCAATCTTTCATATCTTCAATGGTTACAGGCACAGGAAGGAGCTGTTTAATGAACTCTAGTTCTGCAACCTCACTGTTGACCAAGTCTTCTCTGCCAGCCTCAGAATACTGTCTAATTGACTCTTCTCTTTGTTTAACCATTTTATTCAAAAGTTGAATCTCAGCAGACTCATCATAAGGTTTAGCATTTTTAGCTGTCTTGTAAGCCTGAATTTCAGACTTGATAGCTCTGTATGCTTTAACTTCGTAAGCTCCGTTAGGGTTACTATGTTTATTCTTCATAGCCTGAAGAATTAATTCATCAATATTTATCATTTTAACTACACATTTTAATAACTAACTCTCCTGTCTTTGAATATAGTTCAGGTTCTTCCTCATATTTAGCACATTCTGAATACTCCTCAGAATCCTTTGTAAAGGGTTCTAAATTATCGAAATCAGTATAATAATCATTATCTGATACATATGCGATAAGTCCTTCTGAAGTAGTCCAATCAGCATCACTTCCAACTATTACCAAATTATCTAGTCCATTTTCGGGAATAGCGTCAATTATTGCTTTTAATTCTCTAATTGTCATAATATTTATTATTTAGAATTTCTATAGCTTTATCTACATCACTTTCTACTAAACCAACCCTCCAATCAGTCTGGATAAAGTTTTTTAATTGCCATTCTAACATATCACCATCGTCGTCAAGTATACAATAGACATAAGGTTCAGTTTGTTGATCCAGAAATTCTTGTATTTCATCACCTCTGTACCTAGAAGCACATATTCCAGTAATTCCTGATATTTCAGCTTCAATTCCTACATACTTAAATAATTCCCTTAAGCCAGTAGTAAACCTCCAACTAGATGATACTATTAATTCGCATCCGGTTTCTTTAATAATTTTATTTAGATTAGCTACAGCTATAGGATCAAAACAACTTACTTGATATACTCTAGTGCGGTCCATATAAGGATGTTTCTCCTGAATTTCCTTCATCCTTTTAGCTTGATTTTTAGTACTATAGAAAGCGTCACTATTTAAAACTCCATCAACATCTAAAAATAAGAGTTTACGCATCGTGTCTTCTTTTTATATTTTGGGCTGTTCCGCTGTTCCACCTATTATTAAACACAAATGCTATATCAAAGTTAGAATCTCTAGTCATAGCTGAGTCTCTTTCTTCATCAGATTTAAATCCCGACCTAAATGATAACTGCCTGAATAATATGTCATGTGCCGGTTCATACATCTTAGGGATATTTCTAGGAGAATTAAACATATGGTATATAGTAATATATTTTTTAGTTGTATTATAGATATAATCCATTGCGTATTTATCAGCACCATCACAATCTCCTACTACAAACTCTGCATAAGAATCTTCTTCTAGTATTTCTCTAATTTTTGGAATATAATATTTTTTAAAATCCTCTAGAGAAAGATCTCTATGTCCACTTATAAAATATGTCATAATTTAAAATTACTGTTAAATATAGATAATGCTTCCGCCATACAAGCTATATAGTCTGATTTCTTTGAAAAATTCCAACAATCTTTTGGAAACCAAACCCCATCATCTTCTCCTAAGGTTATTGTATAATATAGTCCAAGATATTTGTCATATATTATAGCTATACCTCCCTCATACACCATAAGTCCATAAGCTCTCGCAAATCTATTATCTTCATAGTACCTAGTAATAAGACTACAACATTCTGAAGAATGTTTATAAGATTTATACTTACTTGTTTCTAAAGCTGTATGGATTGGTACGTATGAATCATCTAGTTCAGGACTTGAAATAGCTGTATCTTCTCTAATTAAATTATCAATTTCTTCAAAATTATTCATTTAATTTTTCTATTAGTTTTTCAATCCCAACAGTAGCCACATCTTTAATGATTTCAATGTTAGGATATTCTGGTGTTGGAGCTGGATTTGGATCAATGTAGTAAATTGGCACCCCGTATTCTACATATTCTATTAAACCAGCAGCTGGATAGACATTAAGACTAGTTCCAATTATTACACAAATATCAGCATCAAATAGTTCTTTTTGAGCCATTTCACTGTTTGGAACAGCTTCTCCAAACAATACTACATGAGGTCTTACCTTATGTCCTTCTATTTCTGTTTCTGGAGTTATATCATTTTCATAATCAAATAGAAGATTACTATTGTCAATTGCTCTAACTTTGCTAAGATCTCCATGTAAATGAATTACATTGGTAGATCCTGCTTGTTCATGCAAATTGTCAATGTTTTGAGTAATAACTACTACATTATAATCCTTTTCTAATTCTGCTATCGCTTTATGGGCAGAATTAGGTTTACAACTATTAAATTTATTTCTAAGTTTATTAATAAACCCATAGACTAATTCTGGATTATTTCTCAATGCCCTACTAGTTGCTACCTCCTCTATAGGATAATTCTCCCACAATCCATTAACAGATCCTCTAAAAGTAGGAATGCCACTTTCTACTGACATTCCTGCTCCTGTTAAAAATACTATCTTTTTCATAATTAACAAAGTATATCATTATGTTTCATTAGATTTGTTGAATATGCAATATAGCCTTCAAAGATCAATTTTTCATGACCAAATGCCCATTTGTAATTACCTACTTCTGAAATCGGAATCCATTTTTGCTCTTCTATTTCATCAGGTTCTGAATACTTGTCAGTAAGCTCATAAAATTTATTATCAAACAAATGATAATCGGTAGTTGCCCAGAATCTAAATGTAATATTTTCCTTTCCATTATCATCTTTATGTATTCCGAATAGGTTGAAAAGACAATTAGAAAAGTCGATTCCAGATTCCTCAAAGAGTTCTCTAGATGCAGCATCTTCTATGCTCCTGTCACCATATTCAAGATAACCACATGGACATGACCAATAACCTACATAATCTGGACAACCTTTACCACGTTTGTTAGCCAAAACATAAGTTTTATCATCTTCGGTATGAAACACAAACATAGCAACTGCAACTGAAGGGGATGCCCAGATAGTTCTACCTTTCATATTTTCACCATCTATAATAGTATCTTCTGTTACTTTTACTGGAAAGTTTTTCATTTATATAACTCTTTTTGTTTAATATATTTTGCTACATCTATTGGAACCCATGGTACTATTTCTAAACCATCCTCTATGTAATTTCTAATCATAGTCGAGCTTACATCAATTCTAGGAAAACTTTTTTAGTGTCCTTCAGTTTTCGAAGAGTATATGCTAGTGGCTGATATATGGCGGCTCCTTCTGTATATTGAATACAATGAGATGGCCATTCTCCTCCATTTTCTTTGAAAGAACAGTGATCAAACGGATGGAAATCTATCGTTACAATAATGCTAGAAAATTCGACACTCTTCGTATTAAGAACATCTACCAAGTTATCCATTGCTTCTACTGCCCCTGGAACAGCTAGACTTCCGGTAATAAAGTCATTCTGTGGATCTACAATAATTAATAAATTTTTCATTTTCTTTTATTCAATATCTTAAATACAAACAAAGCATATAATACTATAGCTACTGTACTCATTCCTATAAGAGTGAATACAGAGATTAGTATTAAAGCTAAAAAATACAATATGTTGGTTATCATTATATGTCTAATACAAAAGGTTCAAAGTTCTCTGTGTAAGATTCATCTACTACACTAACATTTACAACTTTACCAGTTCCAAATTCATCTGGACAATGGCTAGAACTGTGTATATGACCATGAAACAACACTTTATATTTTACATCTTTAAGCCTATTAGCTAAAGGTTTATTACCTATATGTTTCAGACTATGGTTGCTCCAGCGTACTGTTTCTAGAATTAAATCTTGCCCTCCTACTCCATAAGGAGTATCATGTGACAATATAATATCCACCTCATCAGGAATTTCAGCATATTTCTCAACCAAGGTTTCCTCAGTTCTCATAAATGGCCAATTACCAAACACTTTACAATAGGGAGTTCCAAATATTGACCATAATTTCCCATTACCATCAATATAATGAGTTACTTCATTATCCAAGTATATTAACTTATTGCTACTTAAAAACTGAAGTTCCATTAGTTTAGCTTTTGAAACTCCTTCAAACCAAGCATCATGATTCCCTGCTATCAAATAAACTTTTTCTACTGGAACTGATTTAACCCATTCCATAAAAGGTCCATGTAACCAATTTAGCATTTCTGGTTTATTAAATTGAATATTTAGAGGACTTATATCCCCGCATATACAAAGTATGTCAGCTTTTTCTTTTATAGATGGTAGGTATCCATGTAAATCACTTATAGCTATTATTTTCATTAATTTTAACTTTTTTAATCACAAATTTCTCTAATAAATATATAAGAATGTACAGTTTCAGTTGTACATTCTGTTTTTAGTTCCCAACCCTGTGATCCTAATCCATTAAGTTCAGATTCTGTTATACTATTTTGACCATCTCTATAAATACCATAAGATTTCTTTAAATATTCAAACTTTTTCATTTTTGAGATTCTTTAAGAGCTAGCTGATTAAAATAATTTTCCCACATATCCAATATAGTATTCTGTAACCAAGATACTTCTCTAACATATGTTTCATCTTTTTCTAAATCAACCTCACTATACACTAGAAAACGTATCTTATTGATAGCATGGATACACTCATGCAATACAGTTAATCTTTTAACATCCTCTCTAACTATACAATAAATATCCCCGTTATCTCCTATGGCTGTACAACCTTCCCAAGATTCCTCTTCTCCAGACCAATGTAAGTCTAAACCTTTCAAACCTTCTTTTACATCATCACAAATAACTAGTGTAACAGAGCATTCATACCACACTAAATCTATAGGAGAACTTTTATATAGTATCACTGTCAAAATAAATTAAAGTTGGAGAATTTTTATGTATATCATCGGAAGATAAAAAGATAGTTTCAGAATTATAGCTTTTCTCAAAGAACTCTTTCACATTAAATGGATTAGTCAACAAATGGAAACCATGTAAAGTAGGAAATATACCTAATATAGATGCTGGATTTCCACGCAGAGAATTAATTACAGATATAGTATCCTCAACTGATGTTTTATCCTCAGTATCATGATCTATATCAATAATCCAGATTTTATCCTTACCTGGATATTTAGCTCCCCCGCAGATAGATTCAAGCATGCCTATACAGGCATCGAATTGTTTGTTTTCTATATTAGTCCACGCAGCCTTGCCCATTTGAGCATTTACTCTTTCAAAACTCCTAACATTTGGATTTAGGTAAAATCTAGCATGAAACACTTTACATAACTTCTTAATTTCTTCCTCTTTACTTTTTAAATGGGAAAAGTCTCTTAAATAATAAGTCTTAATCAATTTATCAGACCTTGATAGGTCAGGAATATCCTTTCTTCTAGCAATTATTTGTGCAAACCAAAATTCATCGTTTGTTTTTGGTTGCATAAACTTTTCTAAATTATTGAAATTATCAACTACCATATTTAGCTTTATAAAGTTCAACAAATCTATATGTACCGTAATAATCAAGTAATAGTTTTAAGATTTTTTCTGCTATTTTCTTAGATTTAACATAAGGTATACAATAGAATACTGTTTCATGACAATAAATTTTAGGTTCTCCTAAATTATCTATACCTATGAAATAGCCCTTTTCACCTTCAGCCCTTGACCATCCATCATTATAATACTCAGACATTAACCACAATAACTCTATAAGAACCATTTTGGGATTTATAGATGCTACTGTATGCTTAACTGCATTGCAAATATCAAAAGTTCCCAAGGAAATCTCTTTAAATACTATTTTTTCAAATGTAGACTTTTCTTTATCTATTTCATAACCTTCTGGAACATTTATTTTTATATATTTTTCTGTCGAGATCTTCATATGTGGTGGGTTAAATAGAAGTTTTGATGCAGCCCTTTCTGTAGTATTGTGTTTGTTATATACACAATCCTCACAATCTATACCTATACATCTTGCATGATAGAGCGGATAGGAGATATTTGTGTTGTTTAAATCTCTAAGTAAGCAACTTGATGATTCTATCTCACAGATTTTAATTCTAGATTTATCATATTCAAATAATTTAGGCTCCTTCATATTATTAATTTATAGTTATTTCAACCTCAACCTCTACTATATCTTCTACCTCTATTGGGGGTAGTTCATTAACATTTTGAAGATAAATTACTGTTTTATCATCGTTGGGCATTGTCCATCTACAGTCAGTCCCACAGAATATATCTTCTACTGTAGGCTCACATTTAGTTGGCTTGTCTTTAAATAGGTATTTACCTCCGGTGCTATCGGAGGCATACCACATTTTCATTTTAACTGTCATAATTATTTCTTTAAATCGCCCATTACGTTACGATTGATTCTGTCTTCGATTCTCTTTTTGCAAGCATCGAGATACATAGTCAATCCAGCAATTTGCTGTTCATTTTCTTCACAAGGAAACTTCTCGTTTAGCTTCTTTACTCTATCAAGTAGAATAAGAGCTAACTGTTCAGACTGCCATCCTGGAATAACAGTTCCATCTTCATTCTTTTGAACAAATTGAATTGTATCTGTTTTATCCACGTAGGCTGGACATTGGGCTTTGTTATCAAATCCAACACACATACGAGCACGATACCGATGTGCTCCATTATATCCATCACTAGGATTTACCTCGATAGTAGGTTCAATACTGTTATACACCAATAAATCACTGATAACCTGAAATGTTTTCTTAACTGCCATAGCTTTAAAATTTAAATTTGTTTTATATATGTGGAAAGCAATTCACCTTCCTTTGAAAATAATCTTGTTACTTGTACTTTAAATAATTCTGGATTGTTTTGTACTACTCGTACACAACCATCTAAAATATATTGTCCAAAACCATTTTGAAATGCTGCCATAGTATATTCAACTTTATAATTTGCTAAAGGATTATACTTGTTAGCTACGTATTCTACAAATTCTAAACACTCTTGAATTTGCAAAGTAGAAAATTGGCGATTCACCAACTTTTCAAATATTTTATAGAACTCCATATAAGTTTTGTTTAGTTATAATCTCTTTTAATTTTTGAAATGATACAGGAGTATAATCATTGAAATCAACTCCAACATCGTATTGATTAGGAGATTGTATTTCTTTAATCATATTCTTCTCCTTACAAGTATGGATATGACCAAAGCATTGCCAAGTTCCTCTATGAGCACCATCCCATGAAATCATAGGATAATGGTTACAAAATATATCTTGAGTAGGAATTTCTGGATCACCTTCTACTCTAATTACACCTTGCTCTTCTACGCTTTCAAAATAAGGATATTCTCTAGGAAAATTAATTTGATGATCATGATTTCCTAGAAATAGATATTTATGACCGTTTAATTGTTTGAGAATAGCTTTTATTTTATCTCCTCCAGCAAATGCAAAGTCTCCCATTAATATAACTACACCATCTAGTGGGACAGTGTTATTCCAGTTAGTTATTAATGTTTCATTCATTTGCTCTACAGAGTCAAAAGGTCTATTGCAATATTTAATAATATTCTTATGATAAAAGTGTGTATCTGATGTAAAAAACACTTTATCATAAGGTATTCTCATCATTTTACTCATCTATTAGATTTTTATAAAATTTATATAATATCATAAATGTTAGAGGGCTTTCCATTGTTCCGGTTAAATCTGGTTCTGGATAGGAATTTAACCATTTAAAAAGTAAATCCAAATCAATTTCATTAGCATTGTTAGACAAGACTGCTAAAGTTGGCAGGAATAATTCTCCCTTTGCTAAAGATTTATTAAATTTCTTGACAATTCTTTTATTTACATCTCCTCCATACCATGCTCCAGATGCTAATCCCATAGCATAATATGATGTATTCTTTACTTTCAACCCTAACCATTTACAAATATAAGGATGCCAAAATCTATCTGCCAAGAAGATAAATGGTTTGTACCACAAACTAGACCAAAACGTTTTACAATCTCCTCCAGCATAGTTATAGGCTTTCTTAAACCCATAAGCAAAATACCAGTTGTTAGCTCCTCTCTTAACCTTGATGTTATATTTTAGCTTCTTATTTCTGTATGAAACTCTATCCCAAGGTTTCACTTTGTTAGTGTCAAAAGTTGGAAGATATGTCCAATGATGTAAAATTGCACTTTGATAAGGGTTATAAATAACATGCTTATGATTAACTACATAACCTGTCATTGCCTTCATCAATTTGATAGCATCTGAACAATGTAATTTAGATAAGATAGGAAGCAAATTCCATACTTGATCTTGGCTAGTATATACAGAATAGCAAGGATCCTCATTGATTCCTTGAATTGATCCAGAGAATCCGGAGGATATACTCTTTAGATGGTATCTGTCGTAATCTTCAGCTAAAATATCATCCCTAAGGAAGAATCCATCTTCATGTTTCATATATACTTCTGGAAACATAGTTTCATAGTAGTAATAGGCATTATAAGATAATCTATTTATAGAGTCTATTACTGTTCGTATAGAATCTAGAGATGCATTACATAAATGCAAATATGTTAAATATTCTGCCATATTTATAGTACCATCTCCTACATTTCCAGATAGGTTATTAAAATTCACCTGACTTAGAGGTATATTTGCCCCTCTAATATCAGATGCATTTCTATAGATAAAATACTTTTCAAATATTTTACTGTATCCTTCAAATTTACTCTCTATACCCATCCAACCTTTTAATTATAAGTTCGTCTAATTCTAGACAGCATTTCTTATATTTTAACCCACTACCACAAGGACACTTATCATTACGTCCAGGTCTTTTAACACTCAGATAAGTTGCATGCTGTTGCATCATCTTAGTAAATTGTTCAAAGTCCTCTTCTGTAACTTTAGTAGGATCTTTTACATTTAAAATGTCTTTTACATTCATTTGTCTACTACTATATCAGTGATATCACTATCATATAGATTCTCCCAAACTGCTGGTAATTTGTCCAACAGCTCAGACTCATCAATATGTTCATCTTTATATAGTTTAAGTAACTCATCAGGTATGGTAATAGAATACACTTCTTTCGTATAAACAAATAACCTTGCCATATTCTTACAAAGATTTAAGCCAATCTACTTCTACGAAAAATGCAGAGAAACCAAAATCATCTATACCCTTCTCGTCATTAACTAAATAAGAATGTTCATCAAAGCCTTCTTTATCCATCAAGTCCTGAGTTTCTGGCCATCGTACTACTTCATACATAATATTACCAATTTTCAGTATCCGTTATATCCTTTTCAGCTTTACAGCTATTGCATCTAATAACTATTATATCCCCTAACCCCGTAGGAGTGACTATATAGCTAAATCCACCACCAGTTGTAGAGAAAAAGTCTTTTCCTAACTTCTCCCTACAACAATTTTGATGTTCTATTTGAAATATTCTAGCTTCTTCAGCTTCTTTACCTTCTAGTTTCATAGTAGCTCTTGAACACCAGTTACAGTATATATATTAATACTTTCTATGGTATGTATTCCATACTCACCATAAGGTAGCAATTCTTCAAATTCCTCAATTATAGATTTATCTATATTGTGATAAATTTCTTCTGGAGATTTTTCACCTAAATCTTTCCTAAGGCATTCTCCTGTTGTCCAATTGTGATCACACGTGTGAGCACCCCAACTATAGACCCTACCTTCATAGGGTTCAAACTCTTTGATGGCTTGTATTAAAGGTGCAAACTTATTAAACTTTTCAGGTTCTATCCAATGTTTGCTAGTAACATAATCAGCATCGTTAGTATCAGCTGTTATTAGTAATAAATATTTTTTATCCGACGAATCCATATGCTGCTCCTTCCAAAATAAATAAATCAGTTTCTTCCAAATCCCTTTCCTCCCATTCAAAAGTAGGGAGTTCAATCTTGATAAGTTTTTTGAAAATTGTTAAAAACTCATCTACTGTATCATCAAGCTCGTACTCTCCATTAATAATATATTGAGGATCAATTACTCCTAAAGCTAATAATTTATTAGTATATTCTTCAGGAATAAAGTATCCACATAGATACTCTACTCCTATTTTCTCAACATAATCAAATCCTAATTTCTCAATTACTTTTTCATATGCTTTTGTAATCTCTAATACTGAGTGTGTAGAAACCATATGAAATTCTTTCATTCTTCCGTGACCATCATCACTGGGATCTCCTAATATAAATGTTATATTATGCTTGTCAATATTTTTACTTTTAATATTTCTAAGTTCAATTAGCCAATCCATCAATTGCTTATGGTCTATTTTGCATGTTTCATGATCACATGTGCGTATCACTTCCGCACAGTGTTCTATAGCTTCATTTAGTGTCATTACTCATCGTAGTTTTTAGGAGGTTCCATTTCAGAACCTGTAAGGTCCATTTTTTTGTTTCTTTCGTAAAGTCTAGCATATTCTTCTGAGCCATACCACTCCTCAGTATGTCTTTCTATTCTATCCCTAAGTTCTTTATATCCGTCGTTTTCCATTATAATAATCCTCTCTTAATAAATTCTTCATGTAGTGGTTTAGCTAACTCTCTTGCTTGAGGGTGGGCATCACTAGCATCTCTTAGTTTAAAAAATTCCTCCCACTGTTCAATGGTTCCAGTCATAATTAACTCGGTCTTTAAGCTGTTAGGAAGTATAGCTCTAGCCTGTTGTGGTTTCCAGCCTTGTTCCAATAACTTGAAGTATATCTCTTCTGAATCAGATAAGGACTTCAAAAATAAATGTTCATCAGTGTTTGGATACCAAGCGCACCCATCAGTGTCTAACCACTGGTGAGATACTTCTGTATTATTTGGACCCATCCATTTCTGGTCTACAAAGGAACAATCATGCTTATGATGCCCTTCTTCAACATCCAACCATTCTGGAATAATAAATGTACACTCTTTGTTGAACTTATTCTTAGAATAATTACAATATCTGGTACTTTCTTGGGCGAAACTGAAAACGCGATGGCGCACAAATTCCATGCTCTTATGTATAGGCTCTTTATCCTATACTATCTCCTACTTTCATAGGAGTGTGGGACTATATCATCTCCCTGCATCGAGGGAGTTCAGCGCTCGTGTCAGTATTATATTCTAATAAGGTTCTTTTAATTACAGGATTAGGGTTTATGCCTGCAAATACCTGCGCTTCTTCTAAGGTATTGAATACTGCATTGCTAGATATCTCAGCATATCCATATGGGATAGTTACTGTGCAGGTGTGCCATTTACATGGTATTAAACCAAAAAACATTCTATTAGATTCTACTCTATACTGAATGGTTCCATCCTTTAATTCTTCTTCTATAATTCTTCTCATATTAGTTTCAACTGTTAGTCTCTGAACCTTCCAACTTTGTTAAAGGTTGGCTTGGCTGCTGATTAGCATGTTTATTAGCGACTGCTATACATAAATCAATAAAATCTTTTTGGGATAAGTCATTCTTAGCCCAGTTAACATACTTAGTAACCCATTGTACGTTTCCAACTTCATAACCCTTACTAGAATCTATTCTATCTAAAGATAGGTCTAAATTCTGTTTAGTGTCATCAAGGGTATCATTGGGAAGCAGTTTAAACCCTGATAATGCACATTTAAAATCCTGAGATTCTAATACCTCATATAAGTACTCTGGTGTTAGTTCCTCTGAATATAATATATTCCTAGATTCAGCACTTCTTTTAAAAGTATTTAGAAAACCTTCTCTGAATCCAGATAACATATTACCAGAAGCACATTTCTTACATTTAAAATATTTGTTGGGGTCTAATATCTGAGAAGCTGGCATATAATGTTCACTTCCACACTCACATTTTACTAAATATACTAGTTGAGAGTTTCTCCTGTGTGGTCCTGATACTACAGTGTAGGATTTATACTTCCCACCTATATCAACCTTAGCTCTTCTAGCTAAATTACTACACTCCTTACACATTTTACTCTTTCCTAGTTTTAACCCAGAGCTTTGAACATATTGTTCTTTACCACATTTACACCTACATAAGTACATGGTAGCCCCATTACGATTTATTGATTTATCATCAATTACAGTCCAATCATTAAAATTATCACCAATATTCATAACTATAATTATTAAATTTATTATAGTACAAATATAGTGATAAATTTTTGAATAATCTAATAAATTTAGCTTTCCAGCAATTCACTGAATTTTCTTAATACATTACTATATTAAGCCACAAATTGTTTATGGGATACGCCTCTATCACATATAAATTTGACAGTAATACGCTTAGTATGATATTTTGTAGGTTCACATAAGAACTCTAAGTCCTCTAAACAATCATTTTCCAATAGAACTCTATAATTTGTAGTGATACACCAAGCACATACTTCATTTCCACATTTATCAGTAAATACAAAATCATGGCATTCATTTACTACAGAATACGGGTTGTTTATATAGGTATTAACTGCTTCTGGGCAGTAAGTAGTCATAGGTATAGCTAAATATACTGTACCTTGCTCTAATACGGCAGTATGCCCACGTTTAATAATCATGTCTACAAATTTCTCAGCACTATCTTCTGTTATCTTATCTTCACTTTTATAGCATGTACGTCCACATTTCTCAATGTGACGTAACATACCATCATAATTAGATTCCTGTTCTAATATTTCAAAGGAGGGTTTAATCAACTTCATCGAAATCTGACATAACTTTCTTAATAATTTCTATATCTTGTCTACTACAGTTATCTTTAAGAAAATTTCTAAAAAATTCCTCATCAAGTCTCAAACGAAACTCCTCTGCAAGATCTCCATCCTCAACTAACTTCAAAACTTCAGTAGTTAAAGGTTGAACATCTATTAGATCTATTAAATCTAAATACCTACTCATTATACAAATTTTGGTTGTTTTTCAAAATCTAGAATCTGTAAAATAGCTGCTTTATATGCTTCCCTTCTTTTAGGATCTTGTTCTCCATGTACGAATTTAGCTATAGCAGCTACTATTAGTGGAATTATCTCTTTATTGTGAATAAATGCTTTATAGAATGCATATGCAAGTCCATCAGCATTCTCTCCTTTCCATTCTACTCCAACAACATCTTCCTCATCATCCCTCTTCACACTCCAAAGATAGAATAATGAATATGGATGATTTTCTGGAACATTTTTAGATGCTAAACGTAGGTCTAGAATTGTATTTACCCAACCCTCTCCAAATTGTGTTAAATCAATTGCTTCCAAATTCTTAATAGTTTTAATGAATCCAATGATCCGATATATTTACATCGGCACCTAAATGTGCTCTTGTACAAAATCTTTTTCCTCCCTCTTCCATGCACTTAACCAATACTTTAGAAACCTTATCTGCTATTTCTTCTGGAGCTTCTACATTGTGCTCGTCGTGGACAGGTATACAATACTTCACAGTAAATAACAAATTGTTTTTTATTAACCATCTAAAGAACATAATAGCAGATACTTTAAAACACATACTTCCGGCATGCTGAATTGGATAATTGATAGACTGCTTTTCAGAATCAGCTATTCTTCTTTTGAGAAAATTAATTTCTTGAACTAAAGGATGCGTAGGATCATCATATAAATGATTCATGGCATATTGTCCTTCTTCGGAATCAATAGCATCATTTATTTCATTTAGATGGTCCCAGTCATAAATAAAAGCCTTATGTTTAGTAATTGGATTTAGAAGAATATAACCCTTGTCAACCACATCCCTGCGTCTTATATCTTGATATTGTTTTAGACCAGAGAAACCACTCATATAGTTATTGTAAATTTCCTTTGCTCTATTTCTATTCAAGCCATAATTCTTCATCAATGTGTTCCAATCTCCACCATAGTTAAAACAAAACTCATATCCTTTGGCTTCTTGTCTTAGATGGTGATATTCAGATTTAATCTGTTTAAGAGGCATATCCCTAGGAATTTCCCTAAACACCATCTTTGCGGTTAGACTATGCATATCACCGGAACCATTAACTAGTTCATCAAGCATAGCTTTATCATTAGCAATAGATGCCATCAAAAACGATTCTTGTCCCTTATAATCAGCGGAAATCCATTTAAATCCTTTCTCCGAAACAAAACATGCTCTAGTTACTTCATCGCTTGGCAAGTTTTGAAGATTTGGATCTGAAGAACTCAATCTTCCTGTATCACATCCTAATTGATAAAAGCTAGCATGGATTCTTCCGGTAACTGGGTTGATATTCTTTAAGAATTTTTCTCCAAAAGTATCAACTTGAATTTTCCACTGTTTATAATCTACATATAAGGGAACAATATCACATTTAGCTGCTTGAGGCGCAATCACTTTAATATCTACAGACTTCTTCTTTAATTTAGTTTTCTTATCTATAATAGTACAATTTAACCCAAGAAATTCAAATAGTGGAACAGTCTGTTTTGGACTGGACCAGTTAATATGGCATTTTGGAGCAGTATCAAATCCTGCAAATAAATCACCTTGAAGATCTGTAGATACATAATTAAATGGGACAGAATATGTATAAGTTATTTCTCCTTCAGGAGAAGTCTTACGCTTAACATTAACTGCATTTTGAGGAATGGAATCAGTCATTTTCATTTCTTTCCTTATATCAGGTATAACTAACTTTGATTGAACATAAAATTCTTTTTCTGGATCTTTATGTTTATCATAATAGTCTTCTACCCAAGCATTTAATGCATCTTCAGATTTTTGTAGATTGTCCTTGTCAGACTTCATTTTCTCTTTCCATTTAGACACATCTAATTTAGCCCCACAATATTCTATGTAAGCTAATACAGGAACAAACTGATTCTCAAATTCTATAGCTTTAATTAAATCCTTTTTCTCAAGTTCTATTAATTGTTTTTCCTTAATAGATGTTAGATATGTTACATCATGAGCAGCATAGACTATAACATCTTCTGTCAAACCAGTACTACAAATTTTTCCTCGAATTGATTTATCTAAATCTAAACCTAAATACTGCAAAGCTGCAGATTGTAAAGAAAGACTATGAAACTGAGCTGGATACCCAAGATATAATAACTTCTCAGCTATCATTCCATCCCATACTCTAGCAGGTACTATTCTGTGATGATAAAGAAACTTTAAATCAAAAGCTAAATTCCATCCTAGCAAAACCTTTTTCTCAAAAACAGGTTTAAAATAGTCTATAGGAATAGATGTATTATCTACAACTATCTGGTCTTCACCTATTCCAAATTGAGAACAGAGTAAAGCCTTAGTATAAGGATCTAATCCTTCAGTTTCAGTATCAAATTCTATCATTTCTCCAGCACTCATTATCATATCAAGTGCCTTCTCTTTATCTAAATACTTATACCTATCTGATTCATATAACCTTGTTTGATTAGACACCAGATATATCATATTACAAAAGTTTTAGATCCTCTAGAACGTTTAAGATGTTAAACGAAAATTCTTGTCCTGCTATCCATAATCCTGCATAATGCCAACTTTGTCTAAGCATAAGAGTTTCAATTAAAATATTAGCATATTCCTGTGATATGTCCTTTGCGCCTTTAACATAAAACATCATATCTTCTAATGAATATTCCATAAATTCATTAGTTCCAAAGTATACTTCATCAAAAAGGTTTTCATACTCTTCCTTAGCTTCTAAACTAGAAAGTCCTTTAAGCATCTTATCATATAGATCATCAGTTAGCAATGATATACCGTAAATATCAAATTCATCAGCCCAATCATCGTTCCAAATTATTAATTTCATAATTATACGTCTCCTCTGTATATTTTAAGTTTTGGTTTCCAAACCTCTCCAGGTTCACCTCTATGACATCCTACTCCTATCCAATTTATATCTGGAAAATAATCAAATAAGTAAATAAATGCATTACAAATTATATTCGGAATCTCAAAATCATTCGAATACAACATTAAATAATTGTCATTTTCAGTTTCCAACCTATAACCACGTACTGTATGTAGATAAGGTATACCACAATCACTAAACCATTTAGCATGGCTTTCGTTCATATATTTAGCTGTTGGAGTTCTAACCAACAAGGTATCCATGTCTATATAGAATGGCATTCTAACTTTATGAAACTCTTCTACTGTCATTTAATTTTTTCAACGGACAAATTTCCATAGAACATTGTTCCGCTTATGTTATAATTAGTACCACATTCATCTTGCATAGTTAACCAGAAATCTCCTTGCCAACCATTAGCTTCATAATCTTCCATATCCTTCCACCCAGCATCCTTTGCCACTTCTATGAATAAACCTACACTTATTTGTCCTAGAATCAGCACATCTGGATGAGTTTCTAATACAGATTTTAGAGCACATTTTATATTCCTTAAATTGGAAGTAATGTACTCTAAATCCCTTGATAGTTTTAGCTCTTCCATATTAATCGCAATCCCAAACTTGGAAACATAATAAACCTAAATTTCTCCAAGCCAATACACATTTATGAGAATCTTCTAATACGAAATCAAATTGGAATCTTCCTTTTAAATGGTTATTGAATATTTCAGCTTTAACAATATCACCTTTTCTATAGTCATTAGGATTTCTAAAGTAGATTTCAGTAGGTGTTAGCCAATGATCATCCAACCATTTTTTAGTAGCTTCTATCATTTCAGGAGTTCCTGGTCTACCAGTGACTACTATCAAAAAGCAGTCAAAGGTTTCACAGTATTCTCTTATAAACTTAGTGCTAGCAGTCCATTCTTTATCTAGATGCATAGCTTCTGCGGCTCCTTTTCCATAAAAAGGTCTTCCATGTGTATTAAGCGCTACTGTACCATCTAAATCAATAATTATTGCTCTAGACAAATTAGTAGATTGTTCTAAAACTGGTCTTTCTGGTTCTGGGATTACTACTTTAGTTGTTCTACCCATACTGATGCAGTTTTGTACCTTTTGATAATATCTCTAGCTAATGCTTCCAGATCAGAATCCCACATTTCACATTCCATACCGGAACTTGAATAAAATTCCCAGTTTTCACCACTATCCATTTTAAGAAACCCAATAGTTTTTTCATTGTTCTTAACTATCACTAGGTAATTGTCAGGATCAGCAGTAATTGCTGCCCCACTTATAATATTATCCTGTGGTTCAGGGATAAATAACTTTTTCATATTTTAAATAATAAAAGATAACACAAATAAATAACTATATATTCTACCATTCTTTTGCACAATTTATTCTAGATTCAAGTATGTCTAGATTTATTTTTTCACAACGAGAACCTAAGCATACTCTAAAATCCTTAGCTTTTTCACTAACCCATTTATAGATAACTTCTAGCTGTTGTTTGCTAGGCTTACATTCATCCTCCATATACAGCCACCTTCCACTAGAAAATTTAATGAAATTAGCAGATTCTAGTATTCTATCAGGATTAGATTCTTCTGTATTTGTTAATTCTCCTTTCTGATTGAAATATTTAACCAATCTAGGAGTAAATTCATTATGAAGTAAATCACTACAACCATAAAAACTTCCATCAGGAGCTAACCATCCACTATTCCAAGCACATTTCAATATATCTTCTGGAAATATATTTTCTCCACGTGCCTTTTCTAATTTGTCAAAGGCTTCTCTATATTCTAACCTCATTTCGATACCATTAGAGCCATTAATCTCCATTATCTGTAATGCTTTATAATTATTATCAATCATAAACAGATTTTTTATATGAAGATGCTCAAAGCTAAGTTTGGAAAGAATTAATTTATTAAGCTCTTCATAGGATAATTCTTCCTCATCCTCATCCTGTTCATAGTTTATACTAGGAAGAGTACTTCTTAATTCTCTAACAGAATCACTAACATGTTCTGTTTTTTGTTCAAAGTAAACTTCTCCAATAATATCATCCTCATCAACAGTATCATAACCAGTCAGCTCTACGAAAGCTTCATAATTACTTCTTAAATCATGTAGTCGTTTAGAATACTCGTCTAGTAATCCCCAAAAGTGTATATATTCTTCCTTATCATCATTATCAAAGGAACTTTTAAGTCCAAAACTATATGATGTTATTCTATCAAATACATCTCTAAAGTTATCATAAAATACTGAACTTACATAGTCAATAGAAAGATCTTCATCTTCCTCATCATCCTCTAAATTCATCCCATCCTCTGTATCAACAAATTTAGAACGTCCACATAAAATGTCTAACAAAATACTATTTGTAAGTCCTTCTATACCTTTCTGAAGGTCTAGTATCTTTAATATAGCACCTTCTAACCAAAATTGTCTAAGGTATCTATTTAATAAGTCTGCACCACTCATATTATTCTAAAGCCTCCACGTATTTGTTATCGTCTTCTAGACGGTTAATCAATTCTTCCAAAGAATTATACATAAACCCTATATGAGTACAAGATGTCTTATATTCCCATAATTGTGTAGAGCTATTATAGGTAACTATCCCATCTATTACAAGAGGGTTAGTTTCTTTAATTAACTCGCTATCATATACTAACAACAAAAAACAATCAGGAGATTGTTCTATGCTATCTACAGTTATAATGAGCTTTCTACTAGTTACTACTTTCATTTTCTAATATATTTTTATATCTGTTATAAGTACTTCTAATTACTTTTTCACCAATAGGATTTGGTCTTAGAGAATCACGACGAATGCATTCTTCTAGTGGTGTAAAAAAGTCTTTGTATTCAACTTCGTATTTAGGGTAGGTAGAATAAATAGGATCACTATTAAAATGTTTCACCGAGGCTTCTATGTCTCTACATGTTTTAGAGTTAAGATTCATATTATCTATTACAATATTATAACCTAATTCCATAGCAGCTTCAAGAAATCTTCTATATAAGACTGTTACCATAATTTCTCTGTTAGGAACCCAATAGTCACCTAGCATATTACGAATATCATCATTATTAAACCTTACTCTATGTTCAGAATCTTCATGACACCATTGTTTAGCCCAAGTAGACTTACCCGACCCCTGTCACTGGAGCCCTCTACATATAATTAGCTTTCGCTGGCAGAGGGCTCCTTTATCATTAGTTTGTTCCATTTACGTTTCAAATGAAATAAGTTATTATTAGTTATTACATCTTGTAACAACTGTAGTATCTCTCTTCTGCATATTCTGATAGTTATAGTTGTAGAACCTTCCCTATTTGATATGTGTTCTGGAATATCAAGCACCTCCATAAATTCTTGATAGAATTGAGTCCATGACTCATGAGCTGTAATAGTTATACAGAAGGCATTAGAAGAACCATTGGGTTGGATACTTCCATCGCCATCTATTATTCCTATTAATAAAGCCAGCAGCAATTCCTTATCATAATCCTTAAATACAGAGAAATCTATAGGATTATATGTCTTCCTAGGCTTAAATCCATATTTCTCCATAAATTTAGGATTCTCTATGCTATTAGCAAAGGATATACGATATGATTTAGTGTCCTCTCTATACATAATCTTATTGTTATAAGCTATATACTCGCAGAATGTCTCTATTACACCCAAATCTTTCTCTGCAAGCCCTAACTCAAATTTACCCCCACTATGGAATGAACCGTCAGCTATCAGAAATCCAATCCAGTAAAACGATTGAGGAGTTTGTTCAGTTATAAGTCTATTTAAACTATTTCCTCTCTTGACAGAGTCATTCAAATGATGTCCAGTTTTAAATATACTACTCTTACTAACCGCGCAGCTCTTACACACTGAACCCTTCTTGACCGCTTTATTGTAATCTGATTTCCTAGCGTATGTAATCTCTTTACCACAGTTGGGACATGTTCTAATAAATTTAATTTCTTCACACATACATATTATATTTAGTATATGTAAAGTTACTTAAATTTATTTCCAGAACCTAGTAAAACACGTTAAGGATTGTTAAAACTTACCTGAACCCTGTATACCGCGACAGATAATTAACTGCCTTGTTTCTGTTTTATAGCTCATTTGTTGGTTTTAACCATAGATTAGTATAAGTAAAGATATAATCTCTTAATGTAGAGAACTGTTCTAAAGTTTTAATTGTTAATAGTGTATCATACTTAAACATTTTATACAATTCTTCCCTAATCCTTTCTTCAGATACTACTGACATCTTCTTGGTATAGTCATAGCCATGTATTGAACCACAGCATGAGATATCCAATCGGAAGCCTTTAGTAACACTAAATCTTAGTCCGCGTAATATACGTAATGGATCATCGTCAAATGTAACTTTAGGATCAAGAGGGGTTCTTAGAACTTTATTCTCCAAATCTCTCATTCCATTAAAGTAATCGATGATTTCACCAGTGTCTGGATCTTTAGCCATAGCATTAACAGTAAAATCCCTACGTGATAAATCATCATATAGATTACCTGGAACTACCTTAGGAGTACGAGTTCCAGGAATGTACCCTACTTCCTTTCTAGCCATTACAAAGTCTGCCACACCTTGGTACTTATATCCTTCTGGAAACCTAGCACGTATAGTATAGCAATCTTCTGTTACTAAGAATACTTCAAACTTTTGAGAATGTAAGTAATCTAATAGCTTAGTAAACATTTGTTCAGCAGTATAGCCATATTTGAATAGCTCTTCTGTAGGAACAGCTACGTAATCAACATCCTTAGATTTTAATCCTAGGAGTTCATCACGTATCTTACCGCCTACTTCATAAAATTTAAATTCTTCCATTAGTCTATATTACATAAAACTTCAGAAAACCCATTACATTTAATGCTACAACTTTCTACAAAATTAGAAATTAGTTGTAATTGAGATAAACAATATTCGTACTCCTCCAACTCTTCTCTAGTTTCAAGTATATAATTGTCCTCATCGGTAGATGTGGAATTTCTGAACTCATCATAACTTAAAACTTTAGATAAACCCTGGAGATATTTAATATATTCCTCTCTTTTTGCATTGTAACAGTTTAGAGTATCCTTCAAATACTCTATAAATTCTTTACATTTTGCTATACAATAACTAATGTTTTCTTTAGTTAGAGGAGTATATTTCTCTTCATCACCAGCCCACACAGGGCTGATGTGCTCATTCATTACTTGGTATAGTTTAGAGTTTCTGCTATATGAATCAAATAGAACAACATCATGCTGTTTATGATAGTCAGAATTATTAATTCGTTTAACTTCATATAAATCAGACCTAACTCTAAGATAAATATTTAAATAACTACTCATAATTAATTTTCTGTTTCGATGTCTACCTCACCCTTATCCATAGATTCATCTTCTTTTTTCAAGAATCTAAAACACTTGAGCTTATACACATCAATATTTAATGTTTCATTTCTAATAACAATACCTTCATGTGGGACTTTGTTATTACAATCTGGACTATCTAATTCCATATAGAATCTCTTATCATTAGCAAGAGCTTCAATGAAATTTTCATTCCAATGATTTTCCACATTCAGAGTTGGATACAAATCCTTAGCATACCCATAATACAGTTGAATTACAGGAAGTAAACTGTTACGTTCACACCATAATTGTACCTGACGAGCTGAAAGTTCAAATACATAGCCACTTACATTAGTATAAGTAATTCTATATATTCTAATTCCAAAATGCTTTCCATATGTGAAAGTTTCACCCTCTTTTGGAGGCTCAAATCCATAATCATAACCTTTCTGAATGTAGCCACCAGTTGAAAGGAACCCTACTATTTCATAATATAGAGTTAATCCTTTAGTCAAATGAGGTTTCAAAATTTCATGTGCAATATTCCAAATATCAACACCATAATATCCGCTCCCCACTCCTGGATTGTTATATGGATCCTTAATCACAGTTCTAGAAGAACACACGTCTCTATATTCTTCTTTAAATGGTTCAGGTTTTCTTTGGATTTTTCTCCACAACTTCTTTAAGGTTCCTTCCTTAATAGGAATTTCCTGTAACAAGTTTGCTGAGATACCACTGGTACCATGCCACTTAGAAGTTATGCTAATCAGAGAATCAGGTTTGATAACATTTGGCATCTTTCTTAACAGTATAGTATCCACATGAAATCTAAACTGATCTTCAACCAAATGAATTGCTCTTTCTTTCTTAGCCTTCTTGCCTTGCTTAGTTCCAGTTCCTGGTGCTTTCTGTGTTTGCTGGACTATAAACTTACGACAGATTCTCTTATCATCAATCATATCGAAGTCAACTCCTATATCCTTTGTCTGTATGTCTGATACAGCATCCGATATATAACCATTTAAAGAAGAGACAGGAATAATAAATCCCTGACTTTTCTCTCCTCTTAACATGATAGCCTTAACACGTCCATTATCTTCGAAAAATCCAGGTTTTACTTCTGAATTACTGTTCTTATTTGAATCTCTAAATAGATTATTCAATTTAAGAAATTCCGAATCAATGGCACATCCTACTGGAAAATAAATATACAGTCCTGGTTCAGTATCCAAACCTACTACAATATCAAATCCATCAACTCTAGCTACTTTAAGTTTATTAACTTCAGGATTGGAATGAGCTCTAAATTCATTAATATTTACAATTTTTGCAGCATAGTTTGCATTGAACTTTTGGCTTTGTTGTATCATGATAATATAATGTTTAATAATGTTTCTGGTAATTTATTTACTTCTGCTTTTAATTCGTCTGGAGTTATAATAGTCAAACCACTAAGGTTTAAATCTTCTAAATCAACACTATATTCCATATCTATAGGGTATGGATCATCAACCTCTGTGTCAATTTTGATTCCTAGTAACGTCGATCCATCTATGTCTGTTATAACATATATGTATTGACATTCTCTAAGAATCATACCTTGCATACTTTTTGCTAATTTGTTTGCTAATCTTGTCATAGTAAACTTTCTAAATATTCATAACTTTTAATACCTACTGCTTTTTCATTGAAAGCATCTTCTTTCACGATTATAATAGTGGGTACATTTCTTACTGATTGTGCCCATTCATCAGGAACTCCTTCTGAACAATCAATTTCTTCGTATTCCAATTCCGGATGATTCTTTACAAGTTCATCTACAACTGGTTTCATTACTTTACAAGGACCACAAGTTTTTGTATAAAATTTAATTAACTTCATAAAAGGCTGTATTGAAAATTTCTAACACCCTATCTTTGTATTCTTCAGCTGCATCCAAATCAACAACATAATCTGTTAATTTCATATATGGGATAACCTCTTCTGTAAAACATTTAATGTCTTCAAATGGATAAGTACTTTTGAAATATGCTGTATTTACAAGAACCCCATGATAACTAAACCCTAAAACTTTAGATAAGGACATAGTAACTTTCATATACTTTGGCACTTCCTCTAAATACTTTTCTACTCCTAGCACCTCTAACTTACTGTAAAGATCGTCTATAGAAACTATATCATCCTTGACAAATCTTAAATAAACATTGGAAGGCATTTCCATGATAATTTCTGCAGCACTTTTAACGGGATACTCTTTGAGTAAGAATATATTGGTTAATATAATTAGTGCTTTACTTCCAATTTTCACAACAGATTTTACACCTATGGCATTTTCTATATCCTTTACTAAATTTTCAGAATACTCTGTAATAACCAAGTAATCCTTAGTCCAAACATCATCTTCAACCTTATATGATGTTAATACCTGCCCAATTTCGTAAATAGAGGTATTATTTGGAAAAGGATATGTGTTTTCTCCATATCCTCCTCCATACCAGTATTCTCTACATCTTATATTCATACAAGTACCACGATTCATTCAAGACATCCTCAACAGAAAATTCTTCCACTTCTTCATATATTGCAACTTCACCATCTCTATCAAGGCAATTTAAATTGCAAGACACAAAGTTTGTAATATAAATTTTACCATCCTTCATCAAAAATCTGAAATCCAGATTGTAGTCTACATTAGTAACTTCCAACCCTTCCTTCAAAAATTCTAGAGCTTGTCCAAAATCAAAATATTTACTTACTAAGCTGTTATCCATTGTTCAATTCCTTTTTTGTAGGCCATCTTACGATAGCCAAGATAAAAAATAAACCTACAACTCCAATAATTCCAATTTCCATCTTATAAATTTTTATTAAGTTCTTTTAAAGTATCCTTATCGTAATACTTAAATATTTCATATAATTTCTCAAAAAGATCATCGTGCAAGTCTTCTCTTTCATCATTGTTTAAACAATCTCCAGTGGCAGTAACTATATAATCACTTACCTTATTAGCAATATCAATGGAATCCTTAGTTCTACTCATAGTCTCTAATACATTTTAATACTGGCTGCATAGGCTTTTCATCATCAGAATAACTAAAATATTTTACAGTAGCCATCTTACCTATAATCTCATCCATTCTTTCAAGATATTCATGCTTTAACTCTCTTGGACCAATGGGTTTAGCTTCAAACTCTTTACCTTTGGAAGTTTTACAGACAAATACCATATCTTCAGGACGCAGACCTTCAGAATATCCAACAATTTCAAATTCGTCGTCTTGATACTCTTTGATCTTTATCATGTCGTTGGTTCTTTTGTTTACACCATAAAACTTACTAGGATTTCTAATAACTACACCTTCAAAACCCTCTCCAACATACTTATCATGGATTCTTTTTATAGATACCCATCCTTCAACCCTTTCGTGAGGTACAAATTGCATTTGCAATTCACCATCAGAGAATGTTCTATTAGGATCAAAATCAAGTTGGAGTTCTTCTTTTATATGGTCTAAAACTTCTAAACGCTCTTCAAATGTTTTCTCCAAATCCACAATATCGTAAATATAATATTGTAATTCATCGCATTTGTCAGTCTCTTTCTTAAGTCTAGCAAGTCCGCTTAGAGTTTGTAAAGAATATCCATGAATATACAGTTCCCCATCTAAAATGATAGAAGGGTTATTGAGCATAAAATCCTTTAATTTCTTATTGCAAGTTAGATGATATGTAGATGCATCATAATCTTTTCCTCCTCTTGATGAAGTATGGATTTCTCCATCCTTAACAAACATTAGGCACCGTACCATTTATTATCTTAGAGGCTCTTTATCCTCTAATTCTATAGATTCTTTGTTCTCTATAGATTGGACTATCTCTTCATTATCTAAATATTTAAAAATATTTTTGCAAAATACTTCTATTTGCTCTTTAGTTGCAGAACTTTTCATCATATTAGCAAGAGTTGAGATAATTCTAACATTTCCTTTTACATATCCTAGTTTTGGATTAATCCTATCTAATGAGGGCGTATCTATATTTCTTCCACCTTCGTTAGAAGTTTCTCCCCAATTTAAAGGTATCCCTAATATGGGACATATATTAACATAATCCACATCTTTCCAAGTAATATTAAAGGGAACATTTTTTATCTCGGCTCTGCTTTTAGCTCTTCTAACCATTAGTTTAAGTCTATCCTCTATAGACATTTTAGACATTTTCTCTTGATACCAGGATGCTTTACGCTCAATTACTTCAGGACGAGTATTATATACAGTAGAGTATGTCTGTATTTTTTCTTTGTGTAATTCCCTATACTTTGCTCCATGTTGTAATTTTTTCATATGAAATTCTGGATCACTTTTTACTTTTTCATATCTAGCTCTATCATATGCACGTTTACATTCTTTGCATTGGGTAGCATATCCACTACTATGTCTTTTGTCTTTATTAAACTCACTTAACGGTTTTTCTTGTTTACAAGTTCTACAAATTCTCAATTCTTCCATATTAAATTATATTTATATTATTTATACAAATATAGTTAATATTTTGGAACTGTCAAAATAAATATTTAGATAACGTCCGATGTTCTTGGGAGAATTTATTATCCTTTATTCAAAGGATTCACTCCTAGTCTCTACGCAATTTATTAATATTACTATTAACCTTAGCACGGGATTCTCATCTCAGAGTTCCCCGTTTAATCGGATTTAATGACGGCATACGGACTTTTTACCGTCAATTTTTCTACTAGCATACCACCAAGTTTTCTCTAAAACTGAATTAGCAACATCATGATAATCTTTAGCTTTCATTGGCTTCAGATTACCTTCAGCATCTGTAGTTTCATTAGGAATAATGTTTTCTAATTCTTCTTTAGTATATTTGTCAATAGGTTTTTCTAATTTCTTATAACCTTTATCCATATACTTTTTCACTCTAGAATCATATTCCAACTTAGCTTGTTCCGAAACTGTTCTTCTAGCTTTTCCTATACCTTTACCAGTGTCAACTAATATAATTGGTTGAGCAGTTATCTTTCCTCCATACTGACTAGTGAATCTCTTAATTATGTAACCATTAGCGTCCTTATCCCAATCATATGAAATATCGACGATTCTTAATTTTCCTTTACTGTCTTTAGATACTAAATAATCCTGAGTCACTTTACCAAGAAGTACAAAAAGTTATTACTTCATCATCTTTTAAATCATCAAACTCTGGCAGAACATTTTCACTTACTGCTTCAATTATACTTTCTAGGTCATCAAAATAGCATTCGTCGTAATCGGTGCTTCCAAATAAAAATCCTGGTACGGTTGGCATTAACTCACGAGCTAAATCATTATCTTCCAACACACTTGCACAATTATCTAACAAATGCTGGCACATGTCTTTTGTAACCTCCATGTCCCAATTTTCCCTGTCATAATCGTAATTATCCTCAAAGAAAGCAACTAAACAGTTTACCTTTCTAAAGTATGCGAGTTCTTTCCAATTATTATCAAAATCCTCATTTGAATTACCTGGTCTTTTCTTTCTTTTAGCAAAATATATATCCAATCCCATATTACTTAACTCCTGTATGTCCAAAACCTCCCTTGCGGTCAGTATTACTTAACTCATCTTTTGATTCAACAGTTTTCCACTCTCCTTGTACAACTTCATTAATAACCATCTGGCAGATACGTTCGCCGTCTTCAATCCATACAGATTCTAAACCTTGATTAATTATAATAATTCCAAGTTCTCCTCTGTAATCGGAATCGATAGTTCCTGGAGAATTAAGTACAGTAATTCCGCTCTTGAGAGCTAATCCACTTCTAGGTCTAATCTGCGCTTCATAACCTTCTGGTAAAGCCATGTATAAACCCGTTGGAACTAATGCTCTAGCTCCAGGTGCTAGTTTCAGCATAGCTGGATGATCATGTTCTACATCTTCTGGACCAGCCTCAAAGATAAATTCGGCATCACCATAGACTTTGAGCAGATTGGATGGGGTGATTTTAGAAAAATCAGCTCTAACATCCATCCCTGCAGATTGTGGAGTTTCATACTTTGGTAACTTATTGTAAGACGAATTGTATACGGCAACTTCTACTGTTTTCATTATTCTTCAACTACTAAATAATTATTTTTAAAATCATCTGGTTTTAATACTTTCAACAATCTGTTGTTTTCATCAAATACTAAGTAATCGCCATAATTGACATTTTGCCAACCGTGGCGTTTAGTATTTACAAGAGCTTGACCCATATGTTCATCAAGGTTATCAACTCCTATCAATTTTTGAATTTCCATGTAGGTATGAGGTCCATATTGTATGAAACCTCTTTCTACTGGTTTAGGTGTACATCTAATCATTTTTCTTTAATTTATTTCGTATACAGATATAATATTTCCTGTGTCAGTATTAAGCATAAAAGGTTGTCTACAATCCAAACAAGCAACATCGTCTGTAATGTATGGATCTTTTGTAAGTTGAGTATGTCCAACTATATGATAATGAGAGTTTTCTAAATTGTACCATTGTGATTCTCTAATATCAGCCCATACACAACTCCCCACTGCCTTATATCCACCTCTCAAACCACTCAAATCCTCTAAATCTTCTATGTTAGTTTCTAAGAATTTTGGATCTTTGAGAGTTTCGATTGTAAGTTCATGATCTTTTAACCATAAATCATATACTCCTGCATGGCTAAATAAATATTTATCATATTCATAGACCAGCTGGAAGTAATCCTTAAATTCTTTAAACATCATGTGCATTCTATCTCTATACTTATAGTTAAGCCTAGAGCAATCCATAAAGTTTAAATCATAATAGTGAAGATCGTGATTACCTAAAAGTAATACTACCTTTTCCTCGTTATTCTGTTTAAACTCTATAATATCCTCAAAATTGAATACAGCTTCGTTGAAGCCTATATCTTCATGAGGATAAGGGTCAAGATAATCTCCTAAAAAGACTATCTTGTCAAATTCGTCTGTGTGTTCTGTAGCATATCTCCAAAACGTTCTACCATGAACATCTGGAATAATTAATATTTTAGCCATGTCTTTATATATTTTGATATATTTACAAAGGTGCACTCTCCAACCTCTGAATAAAATGCTTTAACTAATTCTTTATCGTCGTTGTATATGGCACAAAATGGTACAAGTCCAGCGCCACAAGATGCTTTTATTTGAATGGCATCTTTCTTAGATTTGTAATACCCAGCATCATATGTTTGTACTACTAATCCTTCATTTTCTTTCTGGAGCTTGAGAAGTTCTTCAGATAAAATATCTCCGCTACCTACTTTATATACTAGCTTTACTATCATACTAATAAATATACATCACCTTTAGTTCTTGAAATTCCAACATATTGTAACTGTCTAACCACTTCAGGATCTGGACAAGTATTTATGTTGGCTAAATCTACAAATACAGTATTGAATGAAGATCCTTGACTTTTATGTACCGTAAGGGCATATCCATAGTCAAATGTCTTACGTTTGATTACTCTATTCTCATAGTATAAATCAAATGTAGTAGCAAAACTGTTTATAATCATATAATACTTAGACCAAATTAACTTGGCAGATTTGCCAGCATTTTGCAATCTGAGAGCTTGCAATCTGGTTTGCTCTATCAATTTGGTTAAATTATTTAAACTCTCTGTATCGTTATCTCTCGATAAGACAAAAACTTTGTTAGTGGTTTTATATACAGTGTCAAATAATTGAAGATCATAACCATTTAAAGGTAAATCATAATACGGTATTCTCCTATATTCTTTAACTGGAATATCCTTCACAACATAGTCCAAAGAGTTATAAAATTTAGATGTTTCAAATTCTAAATTATCATATCCAGTTAAAATCTCTCCTTGATTAAATTCTTTTACATAATCCTTTCCAAAGATTAATTTCCTTAGAGTATTATTGTATGCAGAAACTCTAGAATTAGTGAATGCTAAAACCTTACAGTTTAATACATTTCCAGTTTTTACAGTTTCTTGCATTGGCTCTTTAGCAGATTTGGCAAACTCTAATGCATTATTAAATGTAAATATGGAGTCTACTTTTCCTTTACATGGTTCAATGACTTTTAAAGAATGTTCTCTTAATTCAGATAATACATCTAATACTGGAGAATCATCCTTTTGTCTATATATTTTTGTTAGAATAATCACATTATCTAAAGTAAATACCTTAGATAAAGTATCACTCTTAACTGGTTGTAATTGTTTACAATCCCCAACCCATATTACCTTAGTTAGACTTTGTTTAGCACATTTCAATATGAACTTAAACAAATCATCACTAATCATAGATGCTTCGTCAACTATAATTACTCCTCTATATGGAATTTGATTAGGTTTATTTGAATTAGATTTTGCAAAGAAATCCAATTCTCTAAAGTCTAATTCCATTATGTCTAAATTAGGCTGTAATGATAATACTTGATGTACTGTATAAGCATCTTCTCCAGTTAATGCTTCTAATACTAATTTTGCTTTGTGGGTTGGTGCTGCAAGAATATACGGAACTTTCTCATCATCTAAAAAATCTAAATATTCTATAATGAGAGATGTTTTACCAGTTCCTGCACTACCAGACAATGTTATAGTATCTTCTTTACTTCTAGTAAAATCTTCAAGTTTAGATAGAGCTTCTAATTGCTCCTCTCCAAAATTTACTTTTTGTACTTTTGGTTTTAATTTAAAAAACAAACCAGAACCAAATGCTCTAGATACCATTTCTACGAAATTTATGAGTGATGTCTATCATCTCTCCATTCACAATCTTATACAACCTTTGGTTAGTTGTTAAGCTCTTCAACCCTCCTAATTCTTCTATATAGGGACCCAATTTAATATAATCAAATTTGGATATATCTATATTCTTATCAAGTTCTTGCCTTCCAGAATACCAAGCGTATTTAAGTTTCATTATATTTCTGACTAAATCAGAGTAGTATTCCACTTCAAGAGGACTAGCATCTCCTCCCATCATCGATACACAGGTTATACCTTTATTCTTTTTAACAAGATCAATAAGAACTGAAGCTGTTATTTCTGTTCCTATATCCTCTGCCAAGTAAGAGCTATGACAGCCCTTACAGTGACATGGACAATTAGAAATATTTATAGCTAAAGTAGTTTCATCAGGAATTTCTTGAAAAACTATATCAGTATTTACATATTTCATGTTATGCAAAGTTTATCCTTTATTTCCATTATAATAAAATCGTTTGTTTGCTTCTATTTGCCTAGCTTCACTAAAATTGGATACTCTCTTTAGATAGCCAATTACTCTGGTAGCATAATCAATATTTTTACTTCCGCATTTCGGACATTCATGTAAATATCTTTTATCAATATGCCCACACTCATTACAAATAGTATTAGGAATATTGAAAGTAAAGTAATTCGTACCATTTGTGGCTGCAACTTTCAACAGATTTCTATACTGCTCCTTACTCAGGTGTTCTTCCAGATTCATATGTAATGCGGAACCTCCATCTAAGTATTTAACATAGTCATGTCCATGAAGTCTAAACTTATCAAGCACATTTAAAGATGTGTCCTCTACCTTGTAATAATAAGAATTATAACAGTCTCTGGGAACTATATATCCAGCTTCTCTATCCCATTTAGCGTGTTTCACACCAAGACCTTCAGCTGGAACAAATTCTGTATTAAACATTAATTCTTTAGTTTTAGCTTTCTTATTTTCAGTAGCTATAACGTTTAATAGAGATTGAATAAATTCTTTATAAGTAGGATTGTCATTAACTTCTATACCTAAAAATTCAGCAGCTTCAACTACCCCATTTATACCAACGGTTAAATATTGCTTTTCCAAAGAAATAAATCCAGCTTTATATACTGGCAGCAAGTTACCTTCATAATACTCTTTAAGCAACTCATTATATGCTCTTTGATATTTGTGAACTTTCTTCACCTGTTCTCTTAAATAATTAAGCACATTTAAATTTCTATTAACAGCATCCTGAACTAGTCTATTAATGTTAAGAGTCATAACTGATTTAGAACCCGTTGCAATACCTCCTGCTCCTAGAGAATAGCTAAATTGATTTTCTGTCACTTCATTTCTCAACCTACAACAACTAGATAAACTGTCAGCTGAATCGGACATATAAGTAAAGAATGAGTGTCCTTCTGAATACATTTCAGCAGTAAAATCTGCATATTCTTTATCAACAACATCTTCTCCATCAGTAAGAAGTGCCATAGTTTCTACTGGAAAGGTTAAGATAGTTTTTGTTCTTTCATTATTAAACCACTTCATAAATTTCTTTTGAAGCCAGTTTAAAGATTCCCATTTAGGTTGTGTACCATCTGGAAAATAAAACTCTCCAAACATTCCATCAAAATAATTCTTATCAAAGTAACTTATATTCCAGAAAATACTTTGAAACCCTCTTGCAGCAGCAGGTTGATTCATAGAATACACGATCTGCTGAAACTTCTGTTCAATTACCTTCTCAATAGAGCGTTCTCCATATGTATAGCTTTCCTCAGAGTCTATTTGCATTCCATATCTTTGTACTGGAAATTCTGCAAACTTGTAATAATTATCACCCCACTCTTTACGAGCGAAGTAATCAAAATACATTAGAAACTCTCCAGTTGCTAATGCTCCAGCAAATTGCGAACTAACTGCAAAACACAGATTAATGAATATCCCACAGAAAGAGTCTAAATTTTGAGGTTTAGCTGACAATCCTCCCAAATCCTTTAAACCATTTAAAAGGAAAGGATACATAGTAATAGCCACACAGTTATGAACCCACAAGTTATTACAAATGAAAGAATGTGACTCTGTAGTAATATCATAGATATAGTCGTTCTGTAATAGGAAGCTATCATTCTCTAATGTTTGTACATTAGTAATCTTAGACCACCCATCAGAATACTTCAATCCCTTATCCTTAAGAATTGTATTCTTCCATTTGAATGACATTGCTAACTCTGGAGTCTTAGGAGTCCTCGAGAACTTAACTCCCCATATGGTATACTTCTGTTGGATAGCATTGTTGTTACTAAATGGAGTAGATTGCATAGTGTTAGCAACTCCAAACCCTAACTGCTTCAACAGCATTGTAAGCTGCTGAATACAAGTACGAGATGAAAGTCTAATCATTATATTACCTGCTGTCTCTAGATTACCATCACTATCTATGAGTCCTGCTACTATACCTTCTGCGAAATCTTTAGTAAATTCATAGATATTAATAGGTAGATTCTTATTCTGAGCCATATGCCCTATATGGAAATATTCTTTAAGTAACCATACTAGGTCAGGAGAATAAATCTTTAATTGCCAACAATTACACTTATCTCCTTTATAGACAAACTCAGATGAGATTCCCATATGAGAGTAAGCAATACTAGCAAGCTTTCTAAGTACTTCTTTATCCTTCTGAGTAATTGTTATAAATGGTTGCAATTCATCATGGACATAGTTAAAGTTACCATCCCCAATGAAATATCCAACTAGATATCCAAATTCCTCGTCAAGTGCTAATTCAGACTTACAAGTTACTACCTTACAACTAGTATCCCATTGACTTGTATAGAAGTCTCCAAAGTCTTCTTTAAGAAATCTAGAGACACCCTTCATATTAAGTTTCATGGTTCTACCCCAACTACTTTTAAAGACAGGGCATCTATACTGCTGCAAATCAAGTGAGTTAATTGCATCAACAGTAGCTTCTCTATTATCAGTTACAATTAATGGGTGGTTATCAGTAACTACTAAATCCTCACCAAAAGAAGTTTTAACTCGAACTAGGTTTCTATGTCTCTTCTTACGAACAAGTCTAGTTACTCTAGTTTCTACGTTATCCTTATCCTTGATATATAGACCTTGTGGATACTTACCCCATACATCTTTCTCCTCATCTAGTAGTACTTCCTCTTCTTCACAGAAGTCATATAACTGACTAAGAGAGAGTAACAAATTAGTATTAAACTTTCTTACATTTACCACCTCACTAGCAGAGTAAGTATATGGCATAAGACTAGTTTCATCATGTTTATATAATTCATGAGATTCTAATTGTCTAATATACTCTTTAGCCAAATCTTCCCCATAAAGCTCTCTAATCTTAGCTACAAGCCTTGCTCTATTAAGTTTGATAATATCACCCTTATAAAGCTCTGCAGACAATGTGGCAACATTCTTTTCTGTAACATTAGCATTGGGGTCAAACTTACTCCCAGTTGCAGCATTACTTGCGTTTGAGTAATCCTGAATGAATTTTACTTTTTGATCCAGAACTCTGTTTTCAGTCTGCTTGTTTCTGTATAAGATAAATGCCTTAGCTACTTCACAGTAGTCCAAAGTCATGAGAGCATATTCAATTTGATCTTGAATTTCCTCTACACTTGTAATACTATTAAATGATAATTCATCTCTAATTTCATCGAGAGTAGCCTGGTTGATAGGCTCATTAACAGCATTAAATGCCTTTACAATAGCTTTCTCTACCTTGTTCCAATCGAAATTTTCTACAGTTTTGTTTCTTTTAATTACTAACATAATTTTTATTCTAAATGGTTTATATAATTCACAATTAACATCTCCATATATTGCTTAGTGGCAATTGAGTTTATACAAAGGTACTAAATTTATGTGAATTTTACAAACATATTTAGAACTATCAAAATTTGAAAGACTATAAATACTTATCTTAGATAGATGAAGATAGGTAATCTTCCATATGACATAGATCGGATAAAGTTATAGCTAATCTTTTAGAATCTATAAGTTCCTCTAATTCTAACCCTTCCTTTTTAGTAACTTCATATTTAAAATCATTATATTCAACAGTTTTAATAAAACCGTTTTCAAAAATGACTTCAAATACCATATACGTATCGAAAGGAGTTTCTATAACCACATCGACAGTTCGGTCAAAGTGTTTCCGTATTTTTATAATACCAGCATCTCCATCCTTCTTCCTTAGAATATCCATCAGGACAGTATAGATTTTTCTCATAGTAATTTAAAATTCTAGTATGTCTTTCAAAAGCAAAGTTTTTTCTGCCTTATTCATTATATCCTTGTCCTTATTACAGATTTGATCTGTAAAAGAATTATATACAGTGAACATAGAAACTTCATCCTTAGGATTAATAAAATAATCAGAATCTTCATTAATGAACAGATTCTTATAAGCATCCAAAATAGACGATGTTGCCAGTTTTACTTTACCATAACCATTATCATAGGATTTGAGAATAGAATTATTTACCCATCTTCCCAATTCCCTTTCAATGGATTGCTTGTCTCTTGCAAATACAGTAGAGTCTAATCTCTCCAAATACTGTTTTATTTCACAAGTATGTTCCATAATAGTAGTTATAGGTTTGAAGTTAATTGGAGTTTCAGGTTCCAATTCTTGTACTACTAATTCTTCTGGCTGAAATACACACAAGTTTGTACAAGCCATGTTCAAAGCTCCTCTATATATTTTTACAATTGGTTTACGAACATCAAGCCCATACACCATACCTACCACTTCTTGATGATTATCATAAGCAAATTCATTGGGAAGAACAGCCTGAATCCACATTCTATTAAATGTGATGTCATCCATGTTAATTTCTCCAGTTTTAGTTTTGGTAATCTGGTCTGGAAGGACAGCATTAATTCTAAAATCATTAGTAAACTTGGACATTCTATCTATAAATGGTTCCAAGTATGATTTAGTTTCAAAATAATCTTTGTTTTTAATTCTAGTAGCTTTCCCTTTAAGAGCCTCTTCTACTGTTAATTCCATGTTTTAAATATAGTAATAAAAATCATCGTCACTAGCTAAGTATCTATATGCTATTTGTTCACATAATTCGCCGTCTCCGGTAATAAATGTGTATAAGGGATCTTCTAAATTAGTAGCATATTGGCTAATAAATGCTGTTCCTGCCTCTAAATCATCACTATATATCCCGAAGAAACTATCAAGAGCATCAGTCATAGTTACACAGGTTAGTGGATACCCAAGAGCTTCTGTATAATGGTATATAATAAGCTGTTCTGGAAATCCATAACATTCCCAATCAATATAAAAATCCCAAATGACACTGTGTGTATCCTCTCTTAAGTGCACTACTGTGTCTCCTAAATACACATTAGCACTAAGTATTTCTGGGATAGCTACTTCAAAATCTTCTAAACTTCCAAATTTGGAGATGTCAACTCCATTTACTTCTATCATTTTATGTAAAAACAGCCAGGAAAATTTCCTAGCTGCACATTAAAGTTATTATTTTAATTCAATAGTTCCGTTCATTAATACATCATCAGAAATTAGATGATAATTAACATGAGCTGGAGTATTGCCCCAACCATACATACAATATTCAGAAGATCCAAAGAAAGATCCGACTTTCCAATATTTGAATCTCTTACCTCTATTCATAGCTTCGTTATGTAAATCACCACTTACTACATTGACATTAGGCTTTAGACCATTTAAAGAATCAAGATACTGGTTAATTTTGAGTTCGGTATTATCATCCAAGTTGATTTTGAATCCAGCCTTCATAAACTGTTCATCCTTCAGTTTTGTTATCGTTAGGCTTTTTATCCTAACTTCTATATCTTCCTATTCGATATAGCTCAGCGTACATTTTCATCCGTTCTGGATGTTGACCACTCTTGGGAATATTTTATTCTATTTCTAGTTTCAATTCCTACGCGTTACGATGCTACAGATTCTTTAGTTTCTGTAGTTATCTCGGTATTAGCATCGCAGCCTTCACCGATATTGGTCAATGATAATTATTGTAATTCCTTACAATAACGGCAATACTTTTCGTATTTTCTTTGTAAATATACATTAGAATTATCGTACAATTGTTTCATAAATATAATAGCTTTTTTATCAGTCTCAAAATAGTAAACCGTCTTTTCTGAGTTATGATTTTGATGTAATTTATAATTTTGATCAATATTTAAATAAGATAAAGCTGTTATTAAAAATTCTGGAGTTCCTAATAAATTAACTGATGGTGTATCTTTAATAGAATCTCTGTGGCTAATACATCCATCGCCGTCAAAATATCCTCTAATAAAATGTCTTATTAAAGAAGTATCTGAAAATATATCTATATTTGGAAATTTTAATATTAGTGATTTTTTAGGGACACATCCGTAAGAATTTAATATCTTCCAGAAGTGTTTACTATTTACTGATAACCTACACCTGGTATCATCGACATATAGTTCTTTTTTTAAGAATATGAATGAACTAAATTTCTGTAAATGTTCTATATCTTTGTTAGAAAGACTAAGTTCAAATTCATAATTGTTCTTCTTATTCTTATATAAGGGAGAACTGTCTATATACCCATCAGCAAATATAAATCCTAACCAATAAGCTTTTTCTTCTGTATCAATTACATCAAAAATATGTTCATTAAATTTAGGCTTTCCTACTACATTTACATTATCAAAATACTGTTTAACAATATTCACTAATAAGGTTGGAGTAAGATTATACTTTTTGGCGATCTTAGTAACAGATTCGTTTGAAATTTGACATTCTTCTAAAGCAGCCCTTATCTTTTTAGCAGTAGAAGGTCTAGTTTTTTCTGTAACGTAGTACCCAAATTCTTTTAAATATTCTATAAAACTATTTTTATCTATGTTTAATTGTTTTACTATAGAGGAAATTAGTTTTCCATCCTCTAAGTACATTTTCTTAGCCAATTCTAAATTTTCAATCATAATGTAACTTTTTTAATTCCATGCAAAGTTACAAAATAATTTTTAATTTACAAAGTAAAATACAATTTTTTACCATGACAAATTACATATGAGTGCTGTCCAACATCATATCTAAGATAAAACTTTTCCTCTACTATAGTTTCAATTTGAGGATATGTAAGTTTCAATGTTGCTGCTGCTAGCTTAGCTGCTGCGTATCCTGCAGCTCCATCATGGTTTCCACAAGGAACAGAAATATAGGAATATTCAGATGCCATTCCATTAGCTATCATATTATCAAACAACTCTGTTATTAAAGAAACATAGCCATTGATTTGTTCGAAATTATTCATATTTTGAGGGATGTGATGGTCACGTCTTGCTGTTTGGTTATCCATTCCATCTAATGCATCACCTACATTTACAATTACAATTTTCTTTACAGGCTTGAACTTTCTTAAATAATCCAAAATTTGATAAATTCTACCTCTAGCTACTTCTAAATCATATTGATTTTCAAAGATAGCCTGGTTATTCACTTTAGCTCCAATATGCATATCAGCAAGAAAAATCATTAAAGTTTTATCCTTAGCAGGAATTTTAGGCAATTCTATTGTCTTGATTTCTCTATCAGCAAGATTACTTACTATACTTTCAATCTGGTCACCAAAATTACTTAGTCTATTAATTTCAGACGCCATCTTATTGATAGTATTCTTGAAATCTCTCTCCTGTCTAGCATCAGCATATTTGAATGCTGCACGCTCTTTAAGATTCATTCTATACTGAGCTAATTCTTCTTCAGTATATTCTTCACAAATATGAGGAGGGAACCAAGCACTATCTTTTGTTAGTTTGAATGCTCTGAAAATCTTCTTTATTTCAGACAGTGTATATCTGGGAAACTCATTAGAAACATTTCTGGCTGTAATATTTCCACCATAATAAGTATAAAGACCAAAGATTGTCTCAGCATCACTTCTGGACAATGTAGTTATAAAATCAGCTTTATCTCTCACTTTGACTTCTACATCATAAGAGATAATCCTGTTATCCTTAGAACTTCTGTTGTAAGTAACGTGAGTAGTTCCATCAAAATCATCTCGTTCAGACTCTTCTTCTATAATATTTTCAGAAATAGAACCATCTAAAGATGAAGTGCCTTCCGACTTTAAATCAGTATTCATAATAGTATCCAAAGCATCTTGATAAATAGTTCTTTTGCGTTCTGAAAGTTCAGAATACAAAGATATAATTCTGGCTACCTCTTCTTTATAAATATCTTTACTTTCTATAGCCTTTTTTACTTTAGAACTATAAGTAGTTCTATTTTTGTCATATTTAGCACAATATGCAGAAATAGTTAAACCTTCTCCCTTGATTGATTCCAGTTCTTTTCTGAACTTAATGATAGTCGTTAATTTCATTATAAATTTGTTTATTTTTACTCAGAGTGTACTCTCCGATTTAATTAATAGTGTTACCTAGTTATCTAAAAAAGAAAAGGGAACTACCTAATGTTATTTAGATAATTCCCTTAATGCTTTTAAAATGTTTTGACAGATTAGTTACGTTCGATACCGAAGTAAATGAATGTTCCTTCCTGTGCACTCTTTGAAGGCTGATATTTGATCTTAAATGCGATCTTTTCACCTTCTACTACTTCTTTAGTATAAGAGCAAGTTGCACTTCCTCTGAAACCAGCTTCAGTATAAAGTTTCTTAGCCAGTTCTTTAGCCTTAGCTTTATTTTCCTGAGTCTTAGACAGGATTTTACCAGTTTCGTCGTCTACCAAAGTATAAGTAGTTTTGTATTTACGTTTACCTAGTTCATTAACAACATCGGTAAGTTCATACGGACGTTCACGCGTGTCAGCCTTCCCAGGTTCATATACAATAACACAAGCCAAACCCTGTTTGTTCTTAGTCTTTTCAGCTAAATAATTTGCGCAGAACTCTTTAAATTCTTTTGAAGTTTCCTTCGGAGAACCTGCATTCTTCCATGCTTGAGTTGCATTCGTAAATCTTTCGTAATTAGCCTGATTAGCCATTTCAGCGTCAGCTTCTTTCATTGTAAATGCGTTAACAATAACTTTCTTGTAATTCAAATTTGCTTCCATAAATAAAAAATTTTTAACCATTAATTCATATTCATCATCTCTAAGATTGATGTTACAAAGATACTACTTTTTTCAATACTATCCAAACACCTTTCCGTTAAATTTTGTAAATTACCTCTCCACTCTCTTTTTATCGGAGAAGTGATACAAAGATACTACAAAAATTTCACTCGTGCAAGCACTTATGAAAAAATCTTCTAAAAAATTTCTTATCTTTTTTCTTGCTTATTTCATCTTACTTATAATTAAAACGGCAACCAATTTTCTAAGATTTCATTAATCTTATCAACCATTTCTTTAGCCGTTTTTAATCCACAAGTATTAAATTTCGTACTTCCTTTAAGAAAATCCTCACAGACTATGGATAGCCCATATACATATTCATTGGTAAGTTGTAATTTACCTTTTGAAATAATTTTTCTTAATACTTCATAACATGTAACATCTGGATTCTTTTTCTTTTGAGCGGCAGTCAAAGTGCACACAAGAGAGATTAGAGCAAATTTATTGTCTATTTCTCCGGCTATGCCACCTAAACTAAACCACTTTGTATATACATTTTGTAGGTCTTTATATGAAGGACTTCCATACAAAAGCATACCTACTTCTGTTTTAGTTTCCATACAATCTGAAATATGCAACTCTTTTTAATAAATCTGCAAATTCTTTTACTCCTTTTTGGACTTGAGAATTAGAAACTTTATACACTCCACAATAACATGGAGGAATAGATGAAACTAATAACATATTACATAAAAATGTTGGAGTATCTAGCTTATAAATAGCAGAATTTGCCAAGTTAAGCATCCATCCATACATTCCCATTTGTCTATAGTAGTGATATTTATAGAAACTTTCTTTTCCAAAATCCTCTACTAAATGACCTGTAGTTTTTAAATCATTCAACGTGATTGTCTGAGATTCAAAATCTATTGTAAAGTTATCAAGTTTTCCCTTAAGTTGAAGTACTATTTCATCTTTAGATGGTGTAACACACAATACATCTAAAAGAATAGTGGCTTCATTTTTTATTAAAGGTTTAGTTTCAAATCCTTTAGGATGAAGAAGTTCTTGGATTTCTTTATGATTTCTTAAATTCCTTAAACAGGATTTAGCCTTCTCTCTCCCATTAGGATCTAGATATATAGGAGTTTTAGTATCAGTTCTACTGTTTTCGTATTCTAATCTACTCTCCCAATAATCTCTACACTTTTCTGTTAATGTTCTGATCTTTTGATCATTCATTTTACCTTTATAGTATTCTATTTTGTTTGATGCTTTTATTACATCAGCATCAGTGACATAATGTCCTACCCAATATGTTGGAAACAATTCATCAGCCATAAATCCAGCTTTAGCTGTAGGTCTGTTTACAGAATCTACCAATACAAATTCCTCTGGTTGCAAAACAAGTTCATGAATTGCAGAACCAAAATAAAACGAATCACTAACAGAAAATTTTAAACCTTCTTCAAAAAGTTCAGGACTTCCTCCTTCAGTAGGGTCTATAAGTTTCAATCTAGAATTACTTATGTAACCCCTATATTTCTCTCCAAAATACTCATCATCAGATATATCAAGTAATTGTAGAGATTCTAATATAGGAGTTATAGTAATATCATTATGATTGAATTTCATTTCCCAAGGTAAGAGATATTTCAAATGTATGCATTATCTCTTTACCTTCTATGTCTTCCCAAGTACTCAACTCTCCTTTGTTAAAATCTATCGAAATGCAAGGTAAGGTGTATCCTACTGGATAATTACCTATCTGCACTTTTAGTACACAGTTGTAAAACATGATTGCCATGCAATCTACTTCATCCCATCCGTCCCAACTAAATAGTTTTGTTTCCAAACTAATATTTCACTAATAAATTATATGCATCAAGTATCTCTTCTAAATTTAGGCTATATATTCGATACTGTGGGCCAAACCATCTATTATGGGGTCTGTCTATTAATAATGCTGGCATCCCTGCTGCATTACACTTAGTTACATTAGAAACTGAATCATCAATTAAAACATCACATCTGCCCTTAATGAGTGTAGCTTTGTTTCCTTTCTGATATACCATCTGATATATAGGTCTATCAGGAAATCCGTTATCCAACAACCATTTTCTACTCCACGGTTTGGGGTTAATTCTTTTTGTACAATATAACTCAGGAACAAAGTCAATGCATTCCAATTTAGGAAGTCCTAACCAGAAATCCCTATTAGTTCTCAACTTATATACATTCTTTGTTATAGTACTATCTTCCATCACTCTGGGATTTTTATGAGCATTAAAATATTGCTTATATGCACCATAAAAATCCCCTAATGTATCATCAATATCTAGTCCAATTCTTATTTTACTCATGTAATTTCTTCAATATCTGTTAAACTACCTACCGTGAAATCATAAGCATCCATTGCTTTTTCAAATTCCAATTGATTTTCGCAAATTTCATCTAACTCATATTCGTTAGATAGTTTTTCAAATGCTTCCTTTAAACTCCTAGCTTTTATAGATTCTATACTATTGCTATCAGTAGTTTTATCGTAGATAGGATAAATATAAATATTCATTTATTCTTCTAATCCGTTAATCATTTGATCAAACTTACAGACTATATTTCTCATTTCTGGAGTAAGACAATTCATAGCCATATCTATCAAATTTTGATCTACCTCCTCATCGCCACAAGCATATGCTATGGATCCAGCCATGGCAGCTATAGTATCAGTATCTCCACCTAACCATATAGCTCTTTTTATACAGTCTTCGTAACTTTCACATTCTAAGAAGCATCTTATTGCATAAGGCACAGATCCCTGACAAGTACAATTGAATTTATAAGTCTTTCGTAATTCAGAAATAGGAATAGTAAAATCAAATTTGGGATAGAAGTCTCTAGCCATATAATAAATGTCTTCTTTAACAAGAGCATTATTTCTTGCTATCCATACTGCTGTAGCGATAGCTCTAGCTCCTTTAACACCTTCTTCATGACTGTGTGTTGGAATAGCAGATTCAGTAGCCAGTAATCTAGCAGTACCTCTTTCGACCATATAGCCACAAGGGCTAACTCTCATAGCTGAGCCGTTACCATAACTTTCTATTTCTGGACGTTCTTTATCTGAGGACATAAACCATTCAAAGAACATCTTACCATATCCAGCATTAGGGAATTTACGACACCATTTAATAAGATAATCCTTAAAATTTACATTGTCTAATCCCTCAGCATTTAAAAGAGCATCAGCTACAGCTATAGTACAAACTGTGTCATCAGTAAACTTCGGATTCTTTGGAATAAGAGTTATTTCTTCCAGTGTGTCAACCCTAGCTGCACGCTCGTAGGGTTGACCACATATATCTCCTATTATTGCTCCTAACAAATAATTCATGATTTGTAAGTTCTTACAAATTCTAGGTTAAGTTCTGGAAAATCATCATAAAGAGCTGCAATCAGATCTTCAGCTGTATCATAACCAGCATAATATGGACCATCTTCTGAGCAGTCTGACAAACTGAAGCCTTCATCATCATTATAGGTTACTACACCTATAAGATCTTTTTCTGAATAGGCAAACAATAATCCGTTTACCAAATCTAAAGACTCAAACGGAATAACATTAGTGTCACCTGTGACACTGCTTGGCAAAAGTACTTTCATAATAAAATTTCTTTAATTGGATTTAAATTGAATGAACTGGGAGTTATCTTTACATGGTCTTTAGTTAAGATTATATTCTTACTAAGAGATTCTGGAGGATAAATCCAAGTTTTAATTTTAGATGTTTTAAGAGAGTCAGCAAAATGCGCTCCGAAAGCTACATTGCTCATAGAGTTTTGTTCGATTATATTTTCTAAGCGTTCAAATACACCTTTTTCTATCCCAGATTTACTTCTACCTGAAGGCATAAGAGGAAGTAGGATATGATAATGAATATCAGTACCATAAGAATACCAATTATTCACAAATCTATCCAAAGATTCCATATCTGAAATAATATGATGAATGTTCACCTTAGTGTCTCCGTATTCTATTAAATTATGAATTGCTTTGCTAGCCTGCCTTTCCAATTCAGGATTACTTAGACTAACAGCTACGCCTCCAACATACTTGGAAGTATAATTTAATATCTTACGTGCCTCACTTTTATAAAGTTTAGAAAGTGTTATACCATTGGTAGTATAATTTGGAACCACATTTGATTCATACACTGTTTTCAAAAATTCACAAAAGTCAGGATGAATAGTTGGTTCACCTGTAGAACCTATTGCTATTTGAAATGGTTTATTAGTTATTAATATACCATCCTTTAGCTCTTCACTATAAGTATCCATCCATTTTTTCCAAGTATTACAAATATCAGGATAATCAATCCCATTATGAGTAGCACTTACATAACAAAATGGACACTCGGCATTACATTTAGTGTTTATTCCAACATCGTAGAACTCACTAAGTTCAGGTTCCAAAGATCCAGCAATTCCTTTACCTATTCTTATAGTTACTAAATTACTCCAGATAGCCTTATAATTTTTTTCTGGGTAAGCTCTTATTTTAACTCCCCAACTACTAAAATCTTTCATTTTAAAATTCTATTTCGTAATTATCTTTAAACTTTTCGTCAAGAATAGCTTTTATTCCTACCTCAAAAAACGTTGCACTTCCACTAAGATTATATGGTAAGTCTACAGTGATGCAGTCCTCTTCCATATTTACAACTGGATCAATTTCATAATCTCCATATCCAAATACACCTATTAAAACATCGTGTATTTCTTCCAAAAAATCTTTACTTGTTATAGTGCAGAATATTTCAGATGAAGAATTAGTTATAATATCAGAAGCAGATTGTACATATATTTTTATTCTCATAACGGCACATCCTCTAAAATTTCAAAATCATCTGGACTGAAATACATAAGGAGAGTATTCTTAATGAGTGCCATAAACATATACTTTACAGACTCGTTATCTTCAAATGCACCTAGATCAATCCAGAAATCAATACCTTCGTCACCAGCATAACACTGATAACCATATAATGCAAAAATATTATTAAGTACTTTTGCTATATCCTCAATGTGTTCTTTACTTTCAACTCTACAAAATATTTCTGAAGAACTATTAGTAATTATATCAGAAATGCTTTGTACGTTGAAAACTACTTTAGCCACATGCATAATCACTTCCAAATAGATAATTTAATTTATGCAAAACCTTATCCACTTCTGCATCGCCAGATTTAGTTCTTAGATTTATAAGTTCATCTATTGCCAACTCTCCGGACTCACACATATCGTTACACCAATCAGAATACGTTTTATAAGATAAATTTAGAGATTTGAATAAATCATACAACTTATAAAGTTCGTCATAACTATGTACTTCAGGAAGTTTAATTTTAGAAAAATCTGCATCATTAGTACATTCTACATATTCTATATAACTACCTAAGAAATCCAGATCATATTCTCTAGATGCTTCAAATAAATCTTTGAAAGTCTTATCTGATTCTCCTACTTTTAATATTGCATTAACAATTTCTTCTAGAGCTTCTAAAGCATCAAAACTGACTAATTGAAATGTAACTGTAGATGAATTTGTAACAAGATCAGAAACTGATTGAATGTTAATCGTCATGTTCTATTACATTAAAATGTTTTTCAATAGTAATTATCTCTTCATCAGAATGACATTCTACGAACACTGACTTTTCTAAATCGGATAAAAGGGAATCATAGTTCAAAGAAAATATTTCTTTAGTAACAGCCTTTTTGGATTTCTTGAATTGTTTGGAATATGCAGCAAACTTTTCATCGAAAGTAAGGTACTTCATTCCCAATTTATCAAGATTCTGTAAATCTCCTTTAGATGGTATAACTATCAGTTCCATTATCCTAAGTGATATCTATCAGCTTTCAGAGGAGTTCCCCATTCTAAAAACTCAAGTAACCAATAAGGAATAGAGTTATCTGTTTCACTCTCAATAACTAAATCACCTTTTTTCACAGAATATCCCCAATCTTCATCATGAAAATCTCTATCAGCTATATAACTTCTGTATCCCCAATAACTGTCATTTGGTATTCTAGCAGCTTTCCATAAGTCCGCAAAAATCTCCATGACTCGTTGCTTTTCTTCATCAGAACCTTGCATAATTATAATTTCTGACGAGCTATTTGTAATAATATCATTAGCTGATTGAATAGTTATCACCCTTTTCATACTGTAAATAATTCTTTAATGTCATTTGATTCATATGCCAGGGAGTTAATTAATTTGACCTGAAGATCTTCCCTAGCAGTTTTTCTATCGAATGAAGGACCATAACCATATAATATAGGTCGTTCCTTACCTACTCTAAATATTCCGATGTATATACCATCGTTACCTATGTCCACTTTTTCGTAGAGTACTTTTCCAGAGCCTCTAGACATCAATTCCTTGTTAATCCAAGAAATAATCAAAGTTACTAAATCTCCCATAACATAAAAAAGGCTTACCTACTAATGCAGATAAGCCGATAATAAATTTTTAAAAAAGTCCCATGGGATTACAGCATATTCTCCAGCAGATATGCAATTTGTTTCCCTTTTTTCTTGAGCATTCCAAACAATACACAAAGGTTTATCTTTTAAACCTACTTCTTCATTAATTTTCTTAATAGAAGGAGTATTTTGTGTACATTTTAACTGGAAATAACATGGTAATACACCATCAGGATCAGCCACGTCTATTTTCTTATCATCTAATTTCTTAGATTCACTACGCGCTGTGCAGATATTTTCGTTACCCGTCAATTCCTTTAATTGTGTAACTATTTTACGTTCATAGTTATTTCCCTTACGTTTAGCATATGCTCCAGTTCTTTTCTTCTTGGGTTTTTCTAACCCTCCGTCTCTCCCTTCATTAGTTGTTTCCTCCATATAAAATTCGTTTAGCCTTGTTGATTAATTTTTCAGTATTTTTTTTTCCATACTTCTTTCGGAAGTCACTAATATCTTTTGAATATTTTCTAGGAATCCAAATACAATCAATCCCAAAGCGTTTCCGTATTTTATTCATATTTTTAATACCAGGGAGATCATTGTCGTAAAGTAAAACAACTTTTTTAAATCGTTTTTTAACTTTTTCCCACTGCTCTTCGGTTAAAAATAAAGTTTCAGATATTGGAGCAATAGCATTTATTCCAAAACTTCTTAGTGTCATAACATCCTTCATACTCTTTGTTATCACTAACAGGTCACCATATAAAGGAAGTTGCTTAGCACCTTGAAGCATATTAGCTGTCCAATTTGATAAGAACCTATATTTGGTTCTCATAGGGAAATAAATTCTGAAATAATCAATTCCGTCTATTTTTCCTCTGTAATAAGCAAAAATATAATCAGAATCAGAAGATGAAGTTAAATAGGAACCATTCAGGAACACACTTTTACACGAATATACATTATATTGTTTCAATATCTCCGGAGTTATTCCAAAACTAGCCCACCAACTTAATTCAGCCTCACTAAAAGGCTTCATTTCAATTTGTATGTTACTAGTTCCAGACTCTTCGAATCGTGTATTTGAATACTCAATAATCTTTTCATGTTTTTGCAATCTTGGAATCTCTATAATCCCAAAGTCATTGGCAATAATATTTAAGGCTTCATAATATGGAACATGATACATAGCTTTTACTACTTCAAAAGCATCACCATAAAAACTTCCATTAAAGTCCTTAAATATTAGCCTACCATACTTATCTCTATCGAAACTACATGTGGGCTCTTTATCCTCTCTCAAAGGAGATCTATACATCCCCTTTTTGACAGGTAAGCCCAAATAGTGTTCCATTAGAGTTTCTTCACTAACATGTCTTAGGATTAATTCTTTAGTAATTCTTGTAGGGTTAATTTTTATGTTCATTTAGTACATTCAAATTAGACCACTAATTTACTAAAAAATTATAAATCAGCCAAATCTTCAGACATGTCTAAATCCAAATCTGAATTATCTGTAGGTACAGCATCCAGATCGGTAGAACTACCGTCGCTAACGCTAGCCATATCGGTAGGTTTAGCTTTTTCGATTTTTTCTTTCTGGCTCAGTTCATAGTCTGTTAAACCAAGAGCATTAGCATCATCACTAATGAAGTTATTGGTTACAACAGGTTCATTCTGACCTTCAAAGAAATTTAAGAAATACGGGAATCTAGGTTTGTTCTGTTTATTACCAATCAGCTTAATATAAAGCTGTTTTCCTTTACTCTTTTCAGTAGCTTTAACAACAAAGTCTGCTAACTTTTCAAAAGTAAGAGATAATCCACACATCTTTTCAAGAGCCTGAGGATTGATAAACTGCAACAGTTGACCTAGTTCATATTTGAAATTGTCAAGCAAGGAAGGGGTAGGAATCTTGTGTCCATTACTATTCTCACGTTCTCCACGTTTTTCGTCTCCAGGTTTCGGGGCAAACAGAGTTTCTGTATACTGACCTTTTTCTCCTTTAAACTTAAATTTAAGAACTTCATAAGATGCTGTTGGATCTTTCTTACCTTGGAAGGTGGTAAATTCACAACCTTCAAAAGTTACTGGATAAACTGCCCACGGTTTTAACAACGGTAAATTGGTTGATACAAACTTTTCTTCTTTACTAAAACTTACATTCAGATTCATAATTGTAATACTTTTTAAAATACTTTTAATGATAGTATCTAGTTGCTTACAATTATCTTTTTAGCTATTCGTATCTCTTCTTATAATTAAAGTGTGATGTTATCAAATCTGATTTCTACTGCATCATCCTGATCTAAATCACAATCCAATGGAATGTCCTCTAAATCTTCGGAATCAATAGTATGAACGTCATCAGATTCTGTCACTTTAATTATTTTATCAACCTTTACATAACTTTGAGGTTCTACATTCCCAATCATTTTAAAGGTTTTGCTTTCTCCAATTTCTTCTAGAATAAAGGTATCCCCATATTTGGAGAGTCTTTCATTAGCCTTTCCTCTGCAAGAAACTGTATTGCTCTTAGTCAACTTATTGCCACTGTGTGTACCAAGAGTTTCGTCTTTAGCAATTACAGGAACGTTTTTCTTTCCATCAACATCCCTATACTGAATACTTAAACGATCTTCCCATTGTGCATTAAGCAGCTCCACAGCGCGACTATTAAGAACAAATTTATTATCTTCTAAAGTTACAATTGGATCAGTAGAGCCATCATCTTTCTTTTTAGATGGTGCTTTACTCTCTTTCTGATCATTAATAACCTTATTAGATATAGGTTCATATTCGTTAGTTTCCGGATCATACCAGAACTCTAACTCCATTTTAACTTTTACTCTACCCATTTTAAGTATTATTCAGTAACTTCTTTTTCAGATTCAACCTTATTATCTAGATCCTCTTCATCATCTCCGTTATTATACTTATCAATAGTATCAACTACTATCTGTAAGTTATTAGGAATATGCAAAGTTTTAAAACAACCTAGAGGAGTTTTACAAGTATCTTCCCCTTTAATAGTGTTAGTTCTAAATACGTGTTGAATGTTTCCATCCTCGTCTTCCATGAGTTCTGTATAAATCAAATATGTGAATAAACCATCTATATTGATAGTATTATCCAACATTTTTCCAGTGGTTTTCAATTTCCACTGAGGATTCATTACATCACCAGCATTCTCCATATGAGAGATTACAATTACTTTTAGATCATCTCTTAAACTAAGAGCTGCTTTAAGCATATCGTAATAATGTTTTGCAATTTGAGTAAACTTCTCATCAATTTCTGAAATACTTTTTTAAAACAAGGAATTACCTTATAAGTATTTCTCTTAATATTTCTATTAAGTTTAGACTATATCTTAGTTTTTGTACGTCTTGCTCCTTTTGGAATAGTTAAAGCATCTAGAATTTCCCACTTTTTTCCAACAACTCTATCATTGACCATTTTGAAATCAACATTGTAGATGTTACACCACTCTTTTAATGAATGGGAAACTCCATTTATTTCATATTGTTTCTTCAATGTTTTGTTGGATATAGCTTCTTGAAAACTCAATCCACTTCTATAAATTCTTTGATAAAGAGTAGTATATTTTATATCAAATATCTCAGCCCACTCTTTTAACACATGACTTTCGCCATTGTGTTCAAATACATTATTGAAGTCACCACGATTTTGAGCCTGAATTTTTCTATCTACCCACCTACAGTTGTCCTTACAATATCCTTTAGAATTATCTATGCGATCTAATGTCTGTCCTTCAGACATATTTCCCATATCACTAAAGAAATTCTCAAATGAGTGTAACCAATCTTCACAAACTTCAATAGCATTATCTCTGTAATGCCCAGAATTTGCAGTTGATGGTGAGTAGCATCTAGATTTCATTGATTTCCAAGCCTTGTACTCAGGCATTTTGCTTTTTCCTTTAATTTTTTCCATACTTGTAACTTTAGTTATTAGTTACAAAGATAGCAATTTTTACCAAAAACTCCAACCATTTCCCATAAAATTTAATTACGATTTTATAGTACTCCCTTTCCGAGGGATAGTCGTTGAACCTTTCTCATATACATAATCAGTACTTAGAGACTTGGCTGCTGATTGTCCACTGTTTAGGTACTTAGGCTACAAGATGTGCAATCTTGCCCATATACCATATTTGTAATTTTTTCTACTTTCGTCACCGTGACCTATGTTATTTCTAACTGGGCTGTGGTTTACAAATCTTTAGGATATTCCAGCAATTAGATTGGTGAGGGCATGATTAGTTCCACCCTTTTTCTTCAGCTCTATCCATAGTCTCACAAGACATCAGATAATTAGCATCATCAATCACTATTTGTTTGATTTCAGGTCTAGTTTTATTCACAATTGCAAATATTTTAATGATTTGGTCTACTTTATTTGATACATAAAAGTTTCCAACCCACTTTCCTCCTTCTTGAGTAAGTCTAGGATAATTCTTCTTAAATCCCTTAAAGGGAAGAGGTTTACCCAATACACTAACAATAAAGGTTTCTTTTGGATTCAAATCTTTTACTGAAGTTGTTTTTCCTGATCCTGCATTACCTGCAATACCAATAAGTTCTGCCATTTATAATATAATATCAAATGTTTGCTTAGATACTATATCTTTTTGTTCTTTCTTTACATCTTTCTTTTCCTCCTGTATCTTTGGTTCTTTTCTATAATGATTTACATCAGTAAATAATTCATAGTCAATTATATCCTCACCTTTAGGTAATTCTTTCCACAGATTACATTTTCCAAAGAAGTTACATCCTATTACAACATCACCATCTCCATATCTATTTTTTAACAATATAATACTTCTAAAGTTAGCTTGTAATAATTTTATGTTATAACCTCTATAAGAGTTAAGTTTTTCTCGAAATGGATTAAAAACTGCTAGCATAACATCACTGTCTGCTTCCATATTAGCTGAATCCTTAACATCATTACGTTGAGGTTCTACTAATTCCAATTTTCTTCTCTCTACGTTAGCGGCTTCTCTATTCGCTTGCATAATCATCAAAAAGCTAAATGCACATCTATTTCTAAATTGCACAGCAACCTTTGATATGGCATCCATTTCGTTCTTTAATGTGTGTCCAGTCTGCGGTTGAGATAAGGCTAAGTGGTCAATAACCACTAAAGTTACTCTGTCCTGGTTTTTGGGGGTATAGATAGCTCTTTTACCCTCATTTTGGAATGTTCCTTCTCTATCAGCTTCTTCTTTTAATAGATCATAAAAGGTTTTAGCATTTAAAGATTTATCATATATAGTTAAAACACTTTCAACAGTCCTCATCCAAGGAACTGACTTTTTGATTAACTCATAATCTTCTTCACTTAAGAGTTTGTTTCTTGTTTTAGATAACATCTCTTTATAGGAAATTTCCTTACCGTAAGTCTCAAATATATAAGTAGATAAAAGTTTTGCCATTAAAACCTCAGGTTTCATTTCCAAACTTATATATATAATTTTAAGATTCTCCAGATTATCTAGATTATCCATTATTGGTCTATATATATAAGCATATAAAGCAAAACTAGTTTTACCTACACCAGATCCAGAAAACAATAAAGTGTATGTACTTTGTGATACACCATCTACATATTGTTCTAGTTTAGGCATACCCATTGATAAGCCCCAGTTTTTACCTTCTAAACCTTTATCAATTTGAGCTATTAGATTTTCAGTAATCATTAAATAGAAGTAATATTATCGAATGACATTCCTACATACGATCCATCTTCTTTCATTTTCTTTATAGTTAACCATTTGTATGACTTAATAAATTCTACAATCCCATAACATATGAGGTTGTTTTCTTTTCCAAATTTTAATAACTCCATCACTTCTTTGTGGGTTTCTGGATTAAATTTAATGATTCTTCCATAGTCAAAACAAAGCTCTTCCATATCTTTATAACCTTTGGTTATGTTATTCAAAAACAATAATTTACCTCTGGTTTCTAAAGTGGCTGGATATTCCTCAAAGAGTTCTTTTCCTAATACTCCAGAACATTTATAGAATGCTTTCATAAAGTTTTTGTTTAAATCAACATCTTCAGGATTAAATTTCTCTCCTTTATTTGGAATCTTATAAGTCTTAAGAATTACCGATTTATTCTGCAAACTCACCAGAATGTCTCTTAAATTCCCAGCAGTAGGAAGTTTCATATATTGTTTAATATATGTATCTTTTCCTTCATCAACACTAGCTAATATCAGAAGTCTTAAAACAAACCACTCTTCTGCAGTTAAATTATAGCGTTCTAATATTAATAACTCATTTTCTATTTCTATCAATCAATAAAATCAATAAGTTAAAATACTTATTAATCTATTAATTGTCGAACGTTTTAGTCTACTTTCGTAGTTGTATCATCAACTTGGGTATTCACCTTATACGGTGCTAAAAATTCGAGCAAAAGTTCATTTGCTCGTTTAGTTATCCCTTCAATATCATATCCAGGTTCATTAAAACCTATCAATGATACCAAAATAGATAACTCTGTCATTCTTTCTAGAGTCATAATTTCAATACTTTTATTAATTCTTCAATGTTTAATTCGGTCGTTCCTATGCTAGCTTCATATATTTCTACATATCCATTCATATGACCCGTTAACAATTTGAGAAATTCGTCAACATCCACTATATTTGAAGTAGCTAATGCTCCTATTCCTCTTTTTATATAGTAAACTACCTTTACCATAATTCATACCATCTAGTTTTTTCACAAAATTCTATAGCCTTATCCAAGACTTCTGTTAATGAATGGGATTCAAAATTAAGACTATGATAACCATCCACGGTAGCATCTACATTCCATGTAAATTCTTCAGTTTCAGGATCATCCACTAGCCATAGCTCCATACACCATTCTTCGACTTCAAAGCCAAATATGCCTTCAATGCAATCTTTTTGAACGATCATGAGTACAAAGGTACTAAAAAGTTTTTAATTAAAAAATGTAAAAAACGTTAAAACCTAAATAACATCTGGGCTTCTTTTTCCTTTTTCTGAGTAAACTCTCTACCTTCAAGAAGGTTTCTTAACCCTTCCTCATCTAAGGTGATATATTCTCCACCCTCATTAGATTTTCTGAACCATTCCTCTTCCGCAGTACCTTTTATTACTAAAGTAAATATTTCTGCTTCCTTGTCTGGAGAATATCTAATAATTCTACCTCTTTGCTGTATTTTCTTTGTTTTGCTACTATCAATTCCAAGCAATATTCCCAGATTAACTCCTTCTATATCACTTCCCTGATTCAAAGCCTTAGAAGTATTTAATACTCCTGTTGGTGTAGCCAGAAATTCATCCATAGTCATAGTATTCCTTTTCTTAGTTTTCTTAGAATGGAGAACCCAGCCATACTTTATTTTTTCTGCCATCTTTACAGTGGCACTAAAAGTGATTGCTTTTTTATCCATTCTATGTTCTAAGATATAATTGGCTATTTCTATTTTCTTGGGATGCTCATTTATAAACTTTTTCCTAGCTTGCAAAGTTTTGACAAAACCGAATGTGTGTGCAAGGATTTCCTTTCTAACCTCTTTGTATTGACTCTCATCCTTACAAATTTCTTTAAGATACCATTCTCTTTTTAAATAACCTTTTGGACCAGTACATGACATAGCTAATGTAAAATCATACTGGAAGAATGCAAAATGGTTATAAAATTCTTGATTAACTTCTTTGTATACGTCAATATCATCAACGTCTAAAAGTATCTTATACTCTTTAAATGGTGAAACCCAACCATTTTTAAGAGCTTCTGATAGTGGTACGGCAGCTACTACAGGGGCATACTTCCTCAAAGTTACATCTTTACCATCTAAACGTTCAAGAGTCGCAGTGAGTCCGAGAACAATTTTATATTGCACTTGTTGAAATATGGTAATAAATGTGTTTGCAGCAAACAAATGTATTTCATCCAAAATCAAAAGATCACAAACTCTAGGAGATTTAACTGCTGTGTTAATAATCAACACATCAATAAATATAAGTCCAGCTTCTAGCAGCTTAGTTCTCCATTGTTTTTGTAAATTATCAGTTGGAACCACAACCATTACGGTTCTTCCAGGATTCTTTTTCAAAAATCTTTGTATAGCCATTATAGCTATCCTGGTTTTGCCAAAACCAGTACAGGCTTCTATAGTTCCTCTACAACCTTTTTTTACCCATAAATTAAAACATTCTTCTTGTTTAAGGTCTCTTGTGCTTTTACCCATATACCAAATATACAGCAGCTGCAGTTAAATCTGTAGGAACATTTTGTAATTCCATACAGATTAAATACACTGCTACATATATTCTATATAATACATTAAGCATCTTTATTAATTGTATATCCTTTTGCCTCAGCGACCATCAGAATTTGTTCCATTCTAGATTCCCATTGTGAAATATGGAATCTACAATCGTCTTCCAAAGCAAACAGCATTCTGTTTCTCAACAGTTGAAGCTGATCAGTGGTCAATTCAGCATATTTTTTACTTTTCAAAGTAGTCATAGATCTCAACTGAGCATAACTCAAACCTTTAGGAGTCACTCTCAAAGGAAGGTTACTCTTCAAAGCAAGATTTTCTTTAACCACTTCTAATCTGTCTCTTACTACACCATTTTCATCTGTTATAGTTAGTGCTTTTAATTCTTCTGAAGTAAACCACACTCCCTGTTTTAAGATGAAAGTAAGTGTAATATGTTGTTTATCAAACTTACCTAATTTATCAAGACCTCCGTCAATTACAAGGCTTACAGGTAAGTTGGCGAACTCAGATGGGATTCCATTTACAAGTCCAGAAATTGGATATTCCTTTAAATCACTTGAAACAGAAGGATTCTTTTCAATCACCTTCTTAATTTCAGAAACGAATGCAAATCTATCTTTTTGATATGCTGTTTTCAACCATCTAAAGAATAATTCACAATTACACCGATTAATTTGGTCAGAAATAATGGAAAGTAGGATATATCTTCCTGGTTTACTCTTATCGTTATTATAAAGCATCTGCTTACAATAATTATAATGTCTTTGCAATGTTTCTTCATCACAATCTACTAAACGAACTTCATTCTGCACGAACTTACCGTTTACTTCTACTTTCTCACCCTTCCAAATAAAGGAATTAATATCATTTTTTCTAGCTTCTAAGGCTTCGCCCAATCTTTCTTTCAAAATACTCATATTATTAACTAATTACTTACGTCTTTCATCATCGTATCTAAATTATTAATTGTTCATCTCTTTGTTGTAAGTAAATCAAATCATTACACATTCTTCAGGCTCTTCATGTTTGTCTAAAACAAATTCAAAGAATTGAACTCCACTATATTTATAGGGAATTACTTCTCCAGAATCCTGATTATACCATGTGTCTTTTCCAGCTTCTATCTCTTTAATTTTCACGTAACCCTCTTGACCTATTCCAATGGGTGGGGTTTGCCAATTAGGATGTTTAGTACACATTATATATCTGTCTAAAACTCCAACTGCATCTAAATTCCTAAATACATAAAGTACATAACCTCCCGGTTCACTTCTATAGGTCAACAATTTACAGTGAAAAACTTTCACTAGCAGAGATAGAATATTTCATCTTCTTCTACTTCTCCATCTTCTTCAGTTAGTATTACATAAGATTCAATCCAGTTTTCCATCTCCTCTAAGTACATCAGATCAATGTCATCGTCACTTTCTTCAGGATTTTCATCCTTTATATCATTCCAAGTTAACAAACCATGTAAACCAGCATAAGATTCATATTCTTCTATAGCTTGTTCATGAGCTATATCTTCTGCCTGAATAACATCTCCACAATCCACTGTTCCTACATATCTAGCTCCTCCAAAGGATCCGGATAAACCAGCATAAATATTAAATTCCATTATTTAAATAACCATTTTACTACTTCATTCTCATCATCTAAGTCTCCTGGATTAATCTGATAGCTATAGCACAGGCTTTTACCTATATATACTACAACAGAAATAAGGTTAACTATAGGAACTAAAGAAGATAATAGCAATAACAACTTGGTTAAATTAATAATATGTACCTTATATCTACCATAACCATCTTTATAAGCAAATTTTTCATTTACAAATATAGTTATATACATAGCTACAAAGCACAATATACTTAAAAATATACACACCATCACGTTTCTACATAATTTATACATCCATACTTGGCAAAGTTAGCTTTAGCATTTTCTTGCCCCATGAAGCATGGATATTTTGAACATTCTTTACAATCTCTCTCTGGAAATTTCCAATACTTCTTATGCTCAGCTTCTAATTCCTGTTGTTTCTTATCTTTAATTATGCCACTCATTTCTTTTTAGTTTTTATTGGCACTGCTCTTGAAGTCTTCGGTTTGTAATTTTCACAATACTTAATAGCATTCTGTAAAGCAGAATCCCATGAATTAAAAGAACTGAACTGGCATCCTTCATCTTTAGATGGTAACCAGTTATTTTTGTCTTGCAATCCTACTCTTACTCCAGCTGACCACTCCACTTTACCATTATGAAGAACTGTAAATATAGATATATACATATTCTTCTTTGCCCATTCTTCTATTTCATTCATTTAAAAATAAATATTATGGTTGCTACAACAGTAACAGAAATTCCTCCTATCATCCAGGCTTTGGCTGATAAATTAGCTTTTCTTATTTCTCTATCTTTACCTTCTATTATATTCTTATTGATTTCATCCATACGTTTATAATTACTTATAGTTTGATCTTTAAGAATTATAGATTGTTCTAAACCATCGTTAATTTTCTTTTGTATTTGGATTTGCCTGTTTAATTGAGGAATTTCCAATTTCATCTTCTTATGTTCTAAGAAAATTAAATTAGTTTGTTTCAGTTGCTGTGGTGTTATCACTAGTAGGGAGTCCGCTACTATCTTGGGATACTTCTCTGAGGTAGTTTGTGAAAAACTCAACGTCGGCAGCAACAGGCTGATTAATAATATCAACAAATTCTTTCTCATATGCGTTTTCTATTGTAATTATTTCCTTTTCTACCTCTTTATCTAAACTCTTCAGGCTATCAATTTGAAGAAGCAAACTATCATTTTTCATACTTAAGGAGTCATTCTTACCATTTAAAGAAGAAAGCTCCTCTATATAATCATCCGATTTCTTGTACTTCCAATTGATATTCCAAAGAGTCAGATTAGTTGCCAATAGCAAAATACAGAATATCCCAACAAAGATACACTGTTTTTTACTCATACTATTCTTGAGTTTTTACAGGTGCAGCTATCCTCATATTTTTCTTCCTATATTTCTTTTCGGCAGAAGCATAAGTGGGGCTGTACTGTGCTGGATCTTTTTCAAGAGTTTCTCCAAATCTCTTCATACACATTTCAATGTATTGTTGAGAAAGTAACATATTGTGACTTACTCCGATTTCTCCAATTCTCGAACGAGGATTCAAAGCTCTCCTTTCTGCAATACTCTTGCCCATTTCCTGAGAATACGTATCCTTAGGATTACAGATTGAATATCCAAAATATACTGCTCTACATGTTTCCATATGTCCTCTGGAAGCCTTCTCCAAATCACATAGAATACAAGAATCATCCTTGTATTGATAGCTTTCATCAGCTAAGATTCTAGCCATTTCAAAAACATTATCAGGCTCCAAAGGCACAGCTTCAGAGTCAATAGTTACAGCAGCAATAGTGTATTTACGTTCTACTCCTGCATAGTCTTTAAAAGTTCCTTCTAAATATTTAGTTCTTTTCATGTTTTATTCTTTTAATTATTAGTCCTCATCACCCTCGTTTGGTGCTTCCGCATCAGGGTTACGATAAAATTCCAAAATAGAGTTTTGTTTTCTCAACCAGCTACCTTCCATTTCAGCCATACCAAGTATAGTTCTAGAAATAGATTCTTCTTCTCTTTGTTCTCTAACAAGTCTTCCTGTTTTAGGGTCATCACCTAACAAGAAATTGAATGTTGCCCAGTCGCCTTCTTCTGCTGCTCTGTTTACAATCTGATTGATACCAAGAGTGGTTTCAATTTCCTTATCAACAGTCATTCTAAACGGAGCTACATGATCTGTAATATCAAGATTGATAGCTGGAACTTTAGGATACGTAAACTCTGCATCACATTCTGTTAGATAGTTATAAATCCACAGATGATGATTGTTCTCTTCTCCAGCTCTGTCATCATAATAAACTCCAAGTTTAGATAAATCATTACGATAGAAATAAGCAGCAAATGTTTTATACATGATATAGTTTTCCAACTCATGACACATTTGATAAACTAACAATTCTATCATTTTTTCACTCAAGGTGCACTTACGTCTAGCCTTCTTATCTGCAGGATATATATCAGCAGTATTAACCGGAGACGTTTCAATAATTTTCTCTACTTCAGCAGCCTTCTTCTCAGTTCTTTCTAAAGCAGGTCCTTCATTCTTTAATACTTCCATTTATTTCAGTCACAAATTTAACAAATTTCACATCTTTACCTTTTTTGGATACCACACAGTCTTTTCCTTTAAATGGTGAGGTTGTAACAAAAAACTTACAATCTGCAGTTTCAACTACGTTATCATAAATTTTATATATCACAACCTCATAAAAGTATTCTTTAGGATGCTGAAAGTCTTGTTCCAATTCCCCTACCATACCTGTGTCTAGCTTCCTTTACAAGAGCTTTTTCTTCAGGAGTTTTAGTCCATACAGATGGATCTCTTACAAACCTATCTCTAGGATGAATACCCAAAGCAATCATTTCTTCCTTGTTGTTTACGTCTACTGGTGGCAATTCCTTCTTCTTTTTTGAATTTTTCTTTTTGATACTTTTCATACTTTTATACTTAAAAATTTACTAATTATACTGTATTTATACCAACCTTTTATGAGATCCTCTACATTAGAATGGTCTCCTGCAGCAAAAGTTATTGCAATTACAAGATTTACTACTGGGCACATTGCAATAAACAAAAATACCAATACCCAACCCAAAGGACATCCTGAGTACCCAAGATCCTCCATATCTGTCTTTCTAGCAGCATATAAAAAATCTAAGGATATTATAGTAGGTAGTACATATGCTACTATTACTACAATCCAACCTAGTACTATCATGCGTGGACAGTATTACAAATTATACACTTGTATATTCCTTTATCCCAATCATAGATTAGATGTAGTGTGTTAGAACCACATGTTGGACAGAAACATACTTTTTGAGAATCATAAACCTTTTTAGTCTTCTTCTTTTTGGGCATAAACTAAATCTTTAAGTTCATCTATTGATTTCCTGAATTGCTGTATGTAATCCTGTAACTCTACTACAGAATCTCCAGCTTTACTCCGTATACGATGATTTACAACCATATGTATAGCGTAATCTAGGGGTACACCATAAGCCTCTTTTTGAAGCTCTTGGCGTTCATTAGCCTTACCTTTGTTTACTACCTTCATTAAATCCACATCATACAGTGGAGATATTTCATTAATGGGGGTAAAAACATAGTCATCACCTTTAATAATCATGTTATATATATTTACCTGTATCCATATCAATGACAGGGGCACAATTACATATTGATGTCCACTGCCTAAAATCTTTAGTTATCATAAGGTTTACATTTATCTCCATTTCAAAAACAATAATACATTTTCTCTTACAATAAATTATAAAAGTACATTTCTTAAATGACTTATAGTATTTACTGTTGATAATGTGTCTGGATAATCTGTTAAATACTTCTGACGCAATTTTTGGTTTGAAGTAGTCTTTGGAGAGATACTTCTTGCTTTTGTATTCTCATTCTTCATAAACATTCTTATAAAGTTGATTCTAGTTTTCTTTAATCATTCTCTATCTTCTTTATCACACTTTCTAAAAAGTCAGCTCTATTCTTTACAGCTATAAACAGAGATTCAGGATCTCTAGTATCACATATTTCATTATAGCTTTCATTAATACAGCAAAGACTATAAGGATTATTTTCTGGATCGTAATGACTTCCACAAATATGATATATGCAATAATTACATTTTACTTCATATTTAGTAGAACCGGCTAAAAAAGAAGCAGAGGAACATAACATACAATCATTTGGACATCCAAACCCAGTTATATTGTTCATTATAGTATCCCCTATTCGTTCCGAGCTGTTTAGAATATTATGATAAGATTCAAATTCTCTAAACTCATCTTCTATTTCTTGTAGAGTAAGATTTCTATAAATCTCAAGAAGATGCTTGGCAGATTCTAAATTAAGTTTTTTATCCATATCTTTAAAATTTTTATTGTTCTTAAGGTGGGACTCGAACCCACAATCTCCTGATAAAATCCAGGGCTTTACCAATTAAGCTACAAAAGATTCCACTCTCCCTAACAGCGCTCCTATAGAATTACCTAATGGACTGTTTGCCTAGACGTTCACTCCTCAGACTCATTTAAATATCGAATTTCTACTTTCTAATACTCTAAGCATCAAGGGCTCTGGTTTGGAGAGAATAATATAGCCCCTTGTTATTGTTTCATTTTCTTAGCAACATCCATAAGCATATTCAAGCCTACAGCATCCATTGCACTTCCGTTTCCATTTTGACCATTCATCATGATTTCAGGAACCCAACGTACATTAGATTTACTCAATGCTTCTGCTACACCTACAGTTGTTTTATATTGCCATTCAGCAGCTTCCTGTGGAGTCAAACCTGCTTGTACTTTAAGTCTATTAGATTCTGCCTCAGCTTTACCTTCAGCAATAAAATTCCATAATTTTCTTTTTAAATGGTTACTTTACTTTTACAGAACCTGGACGGGTTGTAGCACTTTGATAGTCTTTACCTTGTTTATCCCACCAAGCCTGTCTAGACTGCAGATAAGCTAATTTCTTTTTATACTTCATTTTCTCAATATATTTTTAAATACCTCTTCTACTTCCTCATCTGTCATATTGTTTACACAAGTAGCGCCTAAGACACAATGCCGACAATCATCGGCATCTATTTCTTCGCAATCTATATCTGGACCACATCCAGCTTTTAATAATTCTCTGGCTGTTAGACCAGAAGGATATAAAAAATGTGCCATTTTATTTTTATCTTCTTATTGTGTAGCCAGAACCGCTAGTTCATCACATCTATTATTATACTCGTTGGATTCATGTCCTTTAACATGTTTAAAATCTACCTTTTTATGCTTAGCAATAGCTTTATCAAACCTCTGCCAGATATGTTGGTTAGCTTTTCTTCTCCAATTTAAGGTATATGTTCCAACAACATACATAGAATCAGAATATATTAATATTTCTGAAGGCTCACTAATTGACTCCAAAGCAATAATACATGCCATCATCTCCATCTGATTGCTGGTACATTTATAGAAGTATTTACTATATTCTGCTACAATTTCGTTGTTATCGTTTAAAATAATAAAAGCACATCCTCCTTTCTTTCGAGAAGAAGAATATGCTCCATCTGTATAAATAGTGTACAATTAAAGTGTCAGTTTAGCATAACTATCCCATGAATCTGGATCATTTATCTTTTCTACATCTTTAATGCTTCTAATTTTATCTTTGTAATAAACATAAGTACATCCTGGACTATTAGATAATATCATACTATATAACCCTTTCCCTATCATTCCAGTCTTGTTGAAATCTTTAGGAAGTACTATAAGTAACGCGTCACACTCATGAATACATTCATAATTGTCCTCTACTGATATGTTGGAATCCCAAAACTTTACTGTTCTTACCAATAATTCATTTTTGAGAAGTCTTTCTACCTGTCGTATTTCAGGTTTTAATGCATTGTTACTTACTCCTAAAAAGACAGAATGTAAATTAGACAGTTCCATTATTCAAGAATGTATAAAATTTATCAGCCAAAGCATTATTGTCTGAAGCTACTTGTTCTAAAGCCTCTCGTTCTGCTTCCAATTCCTCAATAGTTTTCCTTTTCACTTCAGCCTCTTCTTGAGCTTTTCTAGAAACTTCTCTAAAAGAGGAAACTGTTTTAGTGAACACATTAAGAATATTCTCTGTTTGTCCCTTTAGCGAAGCTGCTGTAACTGTCTTACTTAATAAATTAGCCATCTTACTTTAGTTTTATAAATTTTCTGTTATGTTTTATTAGTGTTGAATACCAAAGAATTACTCCATCATTACTAATATCTAGATATGGATCAACTCTAAGGAATACAATACCCAATATTAGTAATACTAGTATTATCATTCTTCTTCCTCTTTATTTTTATTGCTTTTGTTTTCTTTTTTAGTTGGAACTTCCTTCAAATATTCATTCAAAGCTTTAACAGCATTATCTGGAAGCTGCTTAAGTTCAGAACTTCCTTTAACATACTCTATAGTAGCTCCTACTCCTAATATTTTATAACAGGAATTAGTAGAAGGGGTAAGTACACCTAATGCCAAAATAATTACTGACAAAGTTAGCCATGTTTTTGGATAAGGGTTAGACCTAGCTACACTTCTCCCGAGACATAGATCATAACATTTGTCACAACTTTTGGACGATGCGCAAAAGCACATAAAGCAAACAATTGTTGACAGGATTATACCTATTATTCCAAGCGTTACGAATAAGATTCCAACACTATCAGCAATACTACACAAGTAAAGTACAAAATAACTATTCATATCTATTTTATTTTTAAATATTAATGGTTATATAGAGAGGCTCGAACTCTCTCCTTTAGCCTAAGCTACTGTGCATCCACTACACCATATATAACTTATTTGTTAAAGAGATCCGAACTTACTTAACAACCACCTTGTGGGTTTTACCATCTACAGTAACAAGAATTACACCCTTAGCAATCGGAATTTGCTGTGAATCTGAGCCGCATATCTTATTATACAGAACTCTTCCCAATATATCCGATATAATCACTTGTTTACCCTCAGCTCCTATAATATTAACTCCACTATTGATACCTATAGCCTTTATATCATCAGTTGATACAGTGGAATTGGAAGTAGGATATTCTGATGTTACATCAAAAGTGACAGTAAATACAGTCTTTTCATCAGAAATTATACAGTTGTATTTACCATCCATTGATTCTTTATCATATTCACTTATAATTAATTTATTATCTTTAACCTCAATACCTTTAGGCAAATCTAAACCTTCTTTATTCCATGCATAGGAAATAACTTTAGATTCGCTGATGTCCTTGATAGCTTCGGCATTAGTATTAACAATTAAATTAATTGAATCATGATTAAGAACTGACACATTCATATTATCATTAGGAGTAGTTTTAGTATAATTATCTTCTCCTGTCTGAGTAAAATATGCTAAAGATTCTAATTTTATAGACGGAATCAAAGTAATAGTTCTAGGATCAACGTTTACTGCATATCCTTGGGGATTTCTAACCATAACTGAATACTCATGCTTTCCTTCTTTAGATGGTATAAAATCGAAATTTAAACTATTAGGACGAGCAATAGTATCTTCACCATTTAAAAGAAGAACCTCCTTTGCATCCATAATATTTTCAACTTTAATTTTTATGTGTGCTGTATCGCCTTCGTATACTTCTGCGTTAGTCTTACTGTCATTAATAGTATACTGTTTAATTACTGGCTGCTTATATACATGTACATATTTAACTGTATCACATGTGTAATCACTAGGAACTCCAGTTTTAGTAACTACTCCAATTTTGAATCCGTAAAAATAAGCACCTTCATCTGATTCTGCAGCGGCAGCTTTATCTACATAAAGTTTACCATTGAATAATTCTGGTTCAAAGTTGGTAGCCTGTTCAGGATTATCTGTATTACCAAAATACCATTGTACCTGATCTTCCAATCCAACCAAAACCGGATATTTATCAGTATTTACTTTTAACTCAAAGTTGAGCTTGTCTCCAGGCTTTACATACATTGTGTCTACCTGAGCATAGGAAATTGTTGCCATAAAGGCGATTAAAAATGTCAATAAAAACTTCTTCATTGTTTAATTTGTTTAAAAAAATCGTTTATAATCTTTTTTATTTTATAATTATGTTCTCTATCGTAAACCTTATTCCACTTACAATTGTTATAGTAATTTAGTAGATTGGAAGAACTCATAGTAACATGATTTGATCTCAAACCGTCAGATTGATCATATTCGTAACTGTTGATGTAATGTCTTCTGCAATACAACATAGCATGCATTGGAGATTTGTTCTTGCTTAACAATTTATTTAAAGGTTCATCATCCCATAAGACCACTCTAAATGGCATGTTCAAACGTTCAAAATTGATAGCTACACAATATGCTATCCATCCGCATCCTCCACAGTTTACGAAATATCTACAATCAAGAGACCAAAGTAACTTCTCAAGCTTTTTGAACGGAAATCTCTTCATCTGATTCTTTTTGCAAGTTATACTTCTCTTCCCACTTTTTCAACTTAAGTCTTAGGCGTCTATGAAATAGATTTCTAAATCTTTTCCCGTAAACTTTGAAACCTAAGTCTACAATGTTGATAAAGACATCAACTAACTCATCAACCAAATCATTCTCCTTGATAGGTTTATAGGAAGACAACCCAGTCATGATACTAACTACTCCCATTACCTCTCCAGACTCTTCTGCTAGTTTAATAGCAATGTCTTTTTCATCTCTATTGTTCTTAACTTTCTTAGAGACTCGAATTACTTTGTCAATTAATCCCATTATAAATCTGTTATTAAGTTTGAAATCTTATCAGCCAACCTCTCTATTCTTTGTTCTAAATCAAGTTTTTCCGATTTTAAGAGCTCCAATTCTTGTTCCAAGTCAGACTTTTCAGATGTTAACTCTTTGCTAACCGTGATATAAGTATCTAACTCGTTTTTCAATTTATCTATTTCACTTTTAAGATCCTTTATGCATTTATTTTGCATCTTAATCTTAGTGTTTAGAGTGTAATTGGCCTTGAATGCTTCTTCACAACTAACTTTATTTTTATTATATTCCGAAGCTATGAGTCCCCATCTGGAAACCAAAGAAGAAATAGATTTTCTCAATTCTTCATTCAATTCTCTCATTTCAGGGCTCTCAGGTGCTTTTTGAACAGAGTCTACTGTAAATATAGTAGTTATTCCCCAAATATAAGCATCTATAAACTTCTTAACATCCTTGTAACATAAAGTTATAGCGTTGTAATTTAAATTTACTATATAGTTGTCCTTACTGTTACTAGGAACTATTATGTTTAAGCTAGTTGGGGAAAATTGTTTATTTGTATTGTTGTGATCACTTATTCTAACACACCTACCTCCAAAAAAGAAGTATTCTGAATTAGTTGTGCTGGATTTTTGTGTTCTTGTAGGATTCTTACCTACAATATACTTTTTTAAATCACATAATCTTGCCATATTGTTTATCTTTTAATTAATTTACATAAAAAATGCCAGCTATCCTCACGGACGACTGACATACCTAACACACAATTAATCAAAAAGTAGTCGTAGAAGGATTTGAACCTTCGACCTTCTCCATATCAGGGAGCTGCTCTGCCAGACTGAGCTATACGACTAATTTTGAGCCTATAGGCATTGTACACTACCTATAGTTGTTTACTTTGAGGCTTTACCAATTAAGCTATATGTACACCACATACACAAAAGGATTCGAACTTCACTCTATCGCACAACTGCGCCTCTACTCTTCAAAGCAATCTCTTGTGATCCCGTTGGGACTTGAACCCAACTACCCGGATTAAAAGTCCGGTGCATCGCCATCTATGCTTCGGGATCTTTTGATAAACTATCTAACTCTTTTATCAACTCTAGTACAATTATCATTTCTACTCCCGAAATTTTCTGTAAGAGCATGACAGTTTGGACATAACAATTGTAAATTTTCGTAAGAGTTGTTTTTACAATCACCATCAATATGATGAATTTGTAAAGGCACTTTACCGGTATGTTGATTTACTTTATTCCAACCACACAATTGACAACTATTATTGTGCAAAGAAAATAAATATCTTCTAACATAATTAGAGGTATCATCAGCACATTTGGTTCCAGATTCTTCTCCTTTTAATCATTTCTGAATATATGTCTTGTATTCAAAATCCAATTTACATCTGTTACTGCAATATTTATTTCTCTGAGGTATCTCTTTGCCACAATTAGGACAATATTTACTATCCTTTTTGTTGAAAGTTTCAGAAGGATTTACAGATCTTCTCTGAGGTAATTTTATTCCTAACGTTTTAGCAACCTTCTTAATATTAGCTCCCGTACAATTGTACTTTCTACCTATATCTTCATAACTTACCCCATCTTCTATTAACTTAGTTAAATTTTCCCTTTCTGATTCTCATTTACTTTTCATACCCCAATTTCATATAAACATTTAAGAGCGGCTGATGAGACTCGAACTCACAACTTCGACTTTGGAAGAGTCGCGCTCTAACCATTGAGTTACAGCCGCATAAGACTAGAGCACTAACCGTTGTGCTATACCTGCATAAAAAGGACTGGTCAACCACACGCATCCCACCAGTTTGTTTCACCTGCCAAAGCCTTGTCCGTTGTGTCCCTGAAAATCTATTTTAATCCACAATATATGTTATCAAATGAGCCACGTATAATCTCTTGATTTTCACTATCAATTGTAGTCATCATAGATGATACAAATAGTGCATCCAATTTAGGAGATTCTACTTTCTTTAAAATGCTGACTACGGAATCTCCGGAAGCTATCAAATCGTCTATTATACAGTAATAGTTACCTTCATTTATTTTGGTTAGCTGACCTCTATAATGACCATTGTAATGACAATTTTCTCCTTCTTTTCTAAAGATTTCTATAGAACATAACTTTGATTCTTTTCTTAACAAATAAACCAAAGCTCCAGCAAACATTGACATAGAGGTTCCTCTGCATAAAAATATTATAGGCTTTTCAACCTTTCTGAGAACCTCGAAAACAGAATCAATGAATAATAATTCTGAACTTAACACTCCATCATCATGTCTAGAATTAAAGATTGGATAATCTACCCTATCTCTATTTCCGAAATCTGTAATCTTTAATGTATTCTCTGTAATCATCTTATTTATAATTTGTATTATCTTTATAGGGTGTTAGGAGGAATTCAAACCCTCGACCTGATGACCCACAATCATCCGCTCTTATCACCTGAGCTACTAACACAGTGGGAGCAGCAGGATTCGAACCTGCGTAGACCGAAGCCACTTGATTTACAGTCAAGCCCAGTTAACCACTTTGGTACACTCCCTTATATTTAAATGTAGGCGGTACGGGATTCAAACCCGTGTGACAGCATCGAAAGTGCTGTATCCTAGATCTCTAGATGAACCGCCCAATAATTATAATCCATAATTTTTGTCCTTAATGTCTGAAAATCTAGATTTAACATTGACTTTGAAATCACTCCAAGAAGTAATAATCTCGTCTTCAATAAAATCCTTGTAGTTAATCATATTTACCTCTTCTAACTGTTCTTGGACTCTTTTGAAGGCTTCTTTCTTTTTGTGTTTAGTATTATAAATTTTCCATGCACTTTCTTTACATGGTGAAGCCTGATCCCTAAATTCATAATGACCTTTAAGTTGATCCCATGCTATGGCTTTTCTAAATCTTTCATAATATTGTTCACTATCAGGATTTTTTATGTAGTATCCAACGTTAGCCCAATATTTAAGACGTTTCTTAAACTTTATTCTTAGTTTTTCCCTTCTTTCAGCTCTAGTCATAAGTACCATTTAAAATGAAAATGCTATTGTTTCTTCGGTATAAATTTAAAGAATGCGTGGTAACTTTCTCCATATCCAGGTTTGTCATATTCAACACTCCATCCATTCTTTCTATAGGAATCTTCTATATCCAACCAATGTTTTTCAAAGATTACGTGTCTATCCAAATCATCATCTGGAGCATATGCTAATATTCTAGCTATAGCCTCGTCCTGAGTTATAATAGTTTCTTCAGGTCTATATTTCTCTACAAGTAAAGAATTAAATGCTCTGAAAATGAAATCAGGAATATAATCCGTTCTTTTACAGATTACGTCAGCTGGTATAAATATTTTCTTATCCATGATCTCTAAATTTAAATTATTTAATGCGGAGAGTGATGGATTCGAACCATCGAAGCCCTTGCGAGGCCTGCCGTCTTAGCAGGACGGTGGTTTAAGCCACTCACCCAACTCTCCTAAAATTCACATTTACTAAGAAATTCTTTAATCTTAGAGGTTGCTTCGTTATACTCTTCTTCAGATATTTCTTTGGCTAGATCAACTGAGTCATATACTAAAGGACTTTTAAACCATAGAAGATTGACAGAATAATTATTTTCCTTCTTTATACGTAATTCTTCAGAAGTTCTATATATAGAATAACAAATACATCCAGGAGTTGTAGCTGTTCCATACGAATTTACAGTTACCTCACCTAAATGAATATAAGACTTAGAATCAGTATTAAATTTTATCCTATAATATTTATTACTTAGACTTTTAAAGAATTTAGCTTTATTCAATTGAGCCTGAACTAACTCTTCAAGACTTTTCCTATTTTTATCTTCGAGGAAATCATTGTATTCCCTTAATGATGCATTAGGATTAACTTTTAGATATTCTATTATATTTATATCCATTTTACTTAAATTTTTGTGGACACGGCGAGATTCGAACTCGATCGTCGATGGTGCAAACATCGTGTATTCCCAATTATGCTACCGGCCCATTGAAGTTAATACTTATTACCCTTAATTACATTGTAAACTGAATTAATCAGTACTAATATCATTAAAACAGTATTTAATACTGGAATTAATGTTACAATTGTGTAAATGATTACAGTTGAGTCGTCTGCTCTTTTAGACTTATCCCTAAAATAGACTATTCCAACTATTTCCCACCATATAACTGTAATTGCATAAATTTCTACCATATACCCTCAATTTTAATTTGCACACCATGATGGATTCGAACCACCACCTTACAGTTTTGGAGACTGTTGCTCTACCAGTTAAGCTAATGATGTTTCTATTCAGAAATGAATATGTAATGTTTACATCTATACTTAGCTTCCTCTAAAAGTGTACAAGTAATATCAGTTGAATAATGTTCAGGATACGTTAATACCCATCCAATAACGTGCAACAAATGTGAATCTGACATCTCTGCCAGCTTGACTTCTTTCTTACCCTCATCATGTAATTTACCTGAAGCCTTCCAAGTAAATTTCTGTCTCAATAGTGCATGTTCCATATTTAATCATTTATATATTTAGAATCCAGAACGGGGCTCGAACCCGTGATCACGGTTTTGCAGACCGTTGCCTTACCAACTTGGCTACCCGGACATATTAGAGGAGGGTGCAGGAGTCGAACCCGCCCAACGAATGAGTACGTTACATCAGATTTCAAGTCTGTTCCATTACCGCTCTGGCAACCCTCCCTAGTTATCTACTTTACTTGTTTCTTTATTTTTAATGAATGCTCTCCTATTGTAATTTTTCCTAAACATTTGGCTCGTTAGGCGAGCAAGACGAGTTCCACTTGGTGATTATATATAAATAAAAAAGTTACAGGTAAAGAATATAAATATAAACTAGAACTAAGTCCAAGACTAGGACGGATGTTGATCTAAAAGGACGAAGATAAAGACTTTTTTTGTTTTATTTTCGATCACATCCACATTTCTGACGCGAAGTCAGAAATAACTTTAATAGTTTAATTTAATTATAATTTTCGCCCCGAAGGACAAAATCGCCCAGAATGGTGGACGAATATCATGATGTAGGTTATATCCTTTACCCATATAAAAGAAGAATTAGACTCCAATGAGAATCAAGTTTCTTCTACCTTTCTTTATTTTTAAGATTCCTTCTTACCTTGAGCTTGTAAGAACTCATACACTTTCTGTAACTCATTTGGAATTACTATTTTCAATGCTGCAATTCTTTTATTTTCCTCAATTTGCCAAGTTGAGAAATCCTGTTCTATTTTTGCCAATCGGTCAAAATGATTGGTACAAGTTTCTCTGAAAGATTTCTTGTTTTCCAAATTTCTGGCAGTTACTCTTTCAGTAATAGAACTCTTGATAGCATTCAATCTGGCATTGATTTCTCTATGCTTGTTTTGAAGTTCCAAGAACTTCTCTTCAACCAGCTCAGCACTGACTGTTGCAGAGTAGTCATATACTAAAACTGCCGGTCCGAGTTTGTCAATTTTATGTGGCTGTTGGAGTTTCTTTTGGAAATCCTTCCTAGCATTAGAAAATGCCCCATTAGGATGGATATACTTTCCTATTACTGATGCCAAAGCTTCAAGTCTCAGATATTCGTTACGCTCTTTGATATTCATCTCTTCGATTATATCAGAGTCAGTAATGTATTCTTCATTCTTCAGCTTTGGATATTCAATACCATTGATTCGGCACCATTCCGGACAGCTCATATTGGCAACTCTATCTGTAGCTTGATTTTTAGCTTTAATAGCTTCACGAACCCATGCTATAAATGCCGTTAAATCTCCTACCATTGATAATTTACCATCAATTTGCTCTAAAGCCTGATCACTTACACCTTCTACAGTTACTTTGCCAAGGTTATCTGATGCTCCAGCCACAAATACCTTTTCTTCGTAAAAGGACATATCATTAATACTGCTCTGAATGTTTTGAATACATTCTGTAGCTACATTTGCTAAATGATTAGCTGAGGTTGAGGTAAGACCTTTATCCCCAAAAAATACTTCATTCTTCATATTTTATCACTTACTATTTATTGTGTAGCTCAGGTGGGACTCGAACCCACACACCCTAGAGCACCAGATCCTAAGTCTGGCGGGTCTACCAATTCCCCCACTGAGCCACGTAATTTATTCTATAATTACTCTTATTTCTGAAATAAATACCAACCATCCAAAAATCAAAGAATACTCTTTTGCATCTCTAGAGTCAGTACTCGCTATAACTTCTCTTGAAACTCCTAGAAGAGGTAATAAAAGTAAACCGAAATTTGATCTTGGATTTCTAACCAAATTGTCTATCTCAAATTTTATTTTAGTTTTCATATTAATTCAATTTAGACATTGCACCACAGTTTGGAAACAAGATGTAAGTTTGACCTGTTTTTGAATCCTTAGATGTTACATACTTGTAGTTATTGACATAGCCCTTGTCTACAACTTTGAATCTTTCCTTACTGGAATCAATAGCTACACATGACTGAAACATCAACAGTGCAAAAAATAAGATTCCAAATAGAATTGAAATCATCTTAAACTTTTTGTCTTTCATAATCTTATAATTTTAATGTTTGTAGCGATAGACAGATTTGAACTGCCGACCCGGAAGATATGACTTTCCTGCTCTGCCGCTGAGCTATATCGCTAATTTGCAGTAGTTGGATACCACATGTCTCCAATTTTTAGCAATTTAATTTCCTTATAGGTTATTTCAGATTCTCCAAACTTAGAGTATTTAATATTTTGTAGATAATACCTTTTATTATCTTTATCAAAAACTAATCTACCCTTGAAACCATCAACTTCATAGATTTTATCTTTTCCTATATATTTAATATTCATGTCTTTTAGTTGCGGGAGCAGGACTCGAACCTGCAACCTCAAGGTTATGAGCCTTGCTAGCTACCATTGCTATCATCCCGCGATTTACCATTTATTTTACTTTATAAAACTCTTCACATTGCTCCCCTGTTGACATCATTGAACCTATATGCCCATATTTCTTGTGAGGTCTTAAAGAAGTTATAACAGAACGGACTTTTCCGTCTACTATGCCTATTTTAACAATAGTTCCTTTATACCAAACAAACTTTTTGTTGCTCCCAAACCACCATCCAGCGATTGGGAGCTTAACTTTCATCCCGACTCTTAAGTCGTCAGGATTTATTTTCTGCTTTCTTTTCATGTAAAAAATTGTACATAGTTAATACACTTGCCCAATTGATACTTCCAGCTGGCTCAAATCTACTGTGTTCTTTTTGATAACTAACACTTATAGAAACTGGAGTGATGTTGACTTTTACACTATCCCAATCAGAACCATATACTATAGCTTCTATAGATACTAAACCTCCTTGATCATTATATTCTATAGTTAATGCCATACCCTTTGTTTTCACTAACTCCAATTGTGCAGAAGACAACTTAAACGGAGAAAAGAATGAAAATGAATCATTGACTAATAGATCCCTTACAAATTGGATAATTTCAGATTTGGACTTACTAGCAAGAGTAGAACTAACAGAATTTACTAAACGTTCAAAATCTTCTTCTTTCATATACTTTCACTTTAAATGGTCGATTTTACAATAGGAGTTCGTTACTCTCCCACTTTCTACTTGTTTAAGGCAGATGTGCAACTCTACACTATATTGTTATCAACTAATAATTTCTTAACCATTTTGTTATTAGAGTAAATAAATAAACTATACAATAGCCTATTAGAACTCCTGTCATACACACTAAAACACTCATTACTTTCTTGACATTTTAGATTGATACTCTTTCATGTATTCTTTAATATCAGTTACATTTCTTCTCCATAAACTAGGAATTGCATGAAACCATCTATAATCTAGTATGTAATCACACCAATCATAGTTATTAATTATAGCCCTAGGAGCTGGTAGTTCATAAGTATCTGGGTCTGCAAGATTTTTAATATCTTTAACTACTTGTCTAATTCTACGTTTAACTCTACGTCTTAGACATGTGTGATAATCAGAATTTCCATCCTTGTAAATAGGAAGTTTTTTACTATGACTCATAATTTATGTTTTTAGTTAAATCCTACGTGCTACTAACACTGTTCAATAGATTTATTTCAGTCTATCTGCCTTTAGGATTCTGTACCCAGAGCCGGGATCGAACCGGCACGGGCATTGCTGCCCATCGGAGTTTCAGGGACTAGATCAGATCCCCGGACTATGTCTTAACCATGCTCTTACGAGTTTAGGTTGCAGGTGTATAGTCTCTACACATTTATAAAAAAGAAATAGGTTCATCCGTATGAAGCTACGTTTTAGCTTAACAGAGGTTCTTGTTATCCTACTCTTTTCTAACTTAGCTAGGCGTTATTACCATTTATAAGGCTGATACCTTCGCCTAATTAGCCTGCCTCTACATCAAGAGTTTCCTCTTGTGCACTCAATACCTTTGTATTTCTTCTTCTGAAATTATCAGTTTGTGAATGACAGTTAGGACACAGAATTTGAAGATTTTCTATTCTATTATCCGTTGTATCTCCATTAATATGATGTAATTCACATACAATGGGAGCCCCTAACCATTCTGAAATACCACATACTTCACATTTATTTTCTTTTAAACCTAATCTATAAACTAATTCTTTAGCATGAATACTACGTAAAGAACTATGCTCACATAAATTCGGTAAATATTTACTAGTATAGACTGGATTACCAGGATTCACTGCCCAATTTTTTCCAGTAAAATGTGAATAATCTACGTTAAATTCATCCATCTTTTTTCTAAGAGTTTTTGGATTAGAACCCATAGGTTTCAATCCCAATCGCCTACACAGCTCTGCAAAGGAGTAACAATCCTTTACATTCTCTTCAAGTAATTCTTTAGTATATTTAACTCTAGTCATTTATATAATATTTAATTATACAAATGTACTAAAATTAATGGTATATACCAAATACTATACCTATAAAAATTAAAATTTTAACTGAATTTAACTTTTTTAAAGTCCGATGCGTCTACCAATTCCGCCATCTGGGCTTATTTATACTTGAATGAGTTCTCCCTTCTTTAGTATTCTAACTCTAACTTTTTCCAGAGCCTCTGCAGAAACACTTAAAAGGTTTGGATATGAAGCTCCGCTAGGTTTTCCTAAGGGGATGATTACAGTATCGTATCTAATGATAATGTCTCCTCGATTTAAAGAGTTAGCTACAGTATCCCAAGATATAATTTCAGCAATGTCTCCATCTTTCATAGAATTAATGGGTACATTTTCATTTCCTACATTATAAATTTTTGCCATAATCTTTTTTTTTAATGTTTGTGGACACGCAGGGACTTGAACCCTATCCTCCAGATTGCAAATCTAGCGCTCTAGCCATTTGAGCTAACGGCCCATAAGATGTCAGTTTTATTTTTAATTGGTCAAAACCTTCACAAAATATCCACAGGTAGGATTCCACAACCTACGACCACCAGATAAGTCTTTTTACCACAACCTATAGAATTGTTACGCGGGGGCTGGCTTCGACTTAGACCCCGATTGGATTTTTAGTGGACTTGGACGGATTCGAACCGTCGTCTACCAAATCCTCATTACAAGGATAACGTGTGTCTCATTTTTATTAAATCAGCTAGTGAGTTCTAGCATTTAGATAATTTTATAGGTTGTCATTGGGACGCCCCAAGCGACGTTCTCTGTACGTATCGTGCTGCAGAACCTATTATACAAATTATCAAACTATTGGGGACAACCGAAGTTGACCACTCCACCACTCCATTTACGTTGGAGAACGAGTCACTTTTTGGGATTGTCTTTAACTAGGACAAAACGGGAGATTTCGGCTTTACTAACCATTGGCTTTCAAGTTAAACAGGCTGCTTTATAATGCTTCTTCCTGCACCTCTTCTGTTTCTAGGTCTTCTCCATTAACCCGACTATACCAATACTACTACTAGTAAGCCACAGCTTAAGCTGCCATCTTTACTCTTGTGTTTCCACTTAAATTTTTGTATCATTTTATAAGAGTTGGTACGAACTCTACACGTCCCTATAACTTGTAATTCGGCATCAAAGCCAAAACAAGCCCATTTACTGTGGTCCCGACCGGACTTGAACCGATAACCTACTGATTATGATTGTCTTATACGTTGAATAACTTTTCTAGATACCCCATAATGTTTAGCGACTTTTTCCCAAGTACCTAATAAACTATATTGTTCAATAACTTCTTCAAGAGTAGGATACTGCTTATCAGCTTCTCTACATTCTTTAGAACAATATATCTTACCAGTCACTTTAGGAAATCGTGTTCCACATACTGGACATACACTTCCAGACATATTATTAAACGATGTTTTATCACAGTCTTTTACTGTCTCGGCTACATTAGTTATAGCTAAATCAGGATTATGCTCCTCTCTATGACAATTAGCACAGAGCAACTCACACTTATCTAGTTCTGCTTTCAAAGTATCTAAATTAGTGTTTGAGAATGCTCTCATGTCTATCTGAAACTCCTTAGTGGAAGGGTCTATATGATGGAAGTCTAGTGCTGCTAAATTAACACTATATCCACATCGACTACACTTGCCACCGTACTCTTGGACTGCCTCGTACTTACGTTTTAGTCCACGGAGCTTCTGTTGTTGATAGCTATTGTTATTGTCACTCATAAGAGTGGGCCCCTCCAGACTCGAACTGGAATATCGCCGGTTTATGAGACCGGTGCTGTCACCAATTTAGCTAGAGGCCCATTAAAAATACGTCCTGCTCTAACCATTGAGCTACGGGACCAATATTGTATTTAAAATGTAAATAAGGTAATATTTCTACACTAAACTTAGTCTGTATGATTATTTTTTATAGCTAGCATAATGGAATAGTTGTTTCATACATGTACCTCATTGGAGTTATTCAGCTGACTTTACCAACTCTTGGCTATAAGGTAGGATTCCAACCCTACTATTACCCTATCTATGTTGTCCTGCCAAGATTTGAACTCGGACTAACTGAACCAAAATCAGTTGTGCTACCATTACACCACAGGACACTCAAACGCAATCCTACCTTTTCTGGAGAATTGCGTTACAAAGATACAACATTTTTTCTGACTCCACAAGTGAAGTTAAGAAAATTTTTTCTCACAGTACTTTCCAAAGTAGAAAGAATGTTGCAGCATTAAAACTAGCAATCATTCCAAGACCTACAGCAATTATAACAGTTTTTGCCTGTTCTGACGGCTGGGTAGTTGGATCCATTGTAATAAAAAGGGTCCAAACTCTTATGAAGATAAAAGCAAAATATAGCCCTATCAACATGAATACACACATCATAAATGTTACCATAAAGCCTTAGTTGTATTTGTTTAAAATAATATCCCCAGACACAGTATCAACTTTTCCATTTATAACGCTAGCTTCAACATCTCCAGACACCGTCTTTACATTTCCCTCTACATTGTTCTTAACTTCAACATCTCCAGAAATAGTGGAAATGTTTGTGGCGTTTCCATGGATTATGATAGAGTCACAAACCTCAGACTTCAATTCCTCCACATTACCGGTTATTTGAATGTTAATTCTAGGAGATTCTTCTAAAGCAATCTCTTTACCATTTATGAAGATTCTCTGTCCTTTTGTTTGGAGACTTTTTATTTCTCCATTGAACGTTTTCTTACCGTTTATTACAATCTGACTCATTACCACATCTTTTTAGGAATATCAATTAATATAAAATTCATTCCTTTATACCTAAATAATACATATGAAGGATAAAAGGAAAAGAGAGTAGGACTGTCCTTTCCAGATACTACAGAGAATGATACTTCATCTTCTGTGTACTTTTTAAGTCCAAGTATTTTGAATAGTGCGTATTTGGAATCAAATGAGACTATAATTGTCTCGTTATCTTCATCCAACGCAACTGAAACTTCACCGCTATAAACTAATTCCGCATTAGCAGCTTTGTCCTTAGTAGCATACATATATTTATATGTATCGGCTTTAGCCATTGTAAAGGTAACTAACATAAGGAGTGCAATTATAAATCTCATCTGTATTTTACTTTTATATGGTACTTGTATAAATTAAAATCCTATTTGAAGATGACTTCTATTCTTCAGATTCTTCGGAATCCTTGTCCTCTTCAAAAAGCTCAGTATGAGTTCTGTTTGATATTCCGAGTCTGACGTCGATTACATCCAGCTTGTAATTGATGTCATGAAACTCCTTTGCCCAACTCTGAGGATCCACATTCAAAGATGCAGAAATGTCCTGACGGTTTTGAACTCCCATGTCAAGCATAGCCTCTTTGCGGCGCATTAATTCCCTTTTTTCTTTCTCTAGGTTACGAACTACATCTTCAGAAGCTGCTTCAAGGTCACCTACCAAAGAGTTAATACGATTTGAATACAGTTGATCATGATCTGTTCCAAGATACTTTTTAATTAATCCCATTTTCTTAAATTTTTATTTGTTTAATAAACTTAGTGCATAATCCATTATCTCGTCAGTCCAATCATCCATTGGAATGAACGCTGGATCTTGCAGACTACATCTGTTCATGTTAGTTATTAACACTTCTCCACTGAGATATATTTTATCTGCTTTAATTTCAAGTCCTGAAATTGAAAATCCTTTTTCCTTATCAAGAGCTGCACAGCTATCCTCAGACTGGTTAGGAATATTGTATAATTCTTGTACAGAAGTAGTAAAATACTCACAAGTTCCATATTCCATATTCCAAGTTTTAGGAATAAGTTTTATGAATGTACAATGAAGCCAATCCATAGTGTCCCTAGATTCTCCATGACAATCCCCATCTGGATCATCGTCAAATGAATCCACTAACTTCACTTCGGAGTAATCACCAAAATAAGGAGACATTACCCCCTGTCCTTTACACCATTTGCAATAAGCCTGTGGTAATATTTCGACTCTATCTCCTTCTGTAGGTACTTTAAACTCTATTAGAATGTCTTCCTCATTTAAAGATTTCCCTGTACTTTCTACAACGTTATTCTTAACATAAACCGGAATAGGGATTCCTTCCCAATCTTCGTAATCCTTTAATAAAACAATTCTAGTTCTCATTCTCTCATCAATTTTAATATTTTATTTCTTAGATTATAATCAAATGGGCAATGCTCACCATCAAACCACATAGTTGCTATCTTTCCATTGTTCATTTCAAAAACAATAGAATTGGAATCTATTAAAACTATTATGAGAGATAATTCAAACTTAACTCCGAAATCTGCCTCCTTTACCATTCTTAGGTATTTGGCAGATTCCAAGAGTGAATATATGAAGTTGAATTGATCCTCTACCATGGACAAATAGCTATTCCTTTGTCACTATATACCACAGCGAAATATTTCCCTTCTATTTCTACCTTAGCAGCAGCATAAGATGGGAATGTCAGATTTGTAACTCTCTCGGCTTTCATCTCTCTGATGATAGGAGAACTAGGTTCTACAGTTGTAAAACTTGAAAATACAAATGCTAAGGTAGCTAAAAATACGCATACAATAGCTAATACTTTTTCTCTCTTCATAATTTTAATAACAATAGCAGTCTCTTTCGTAAGAGTTATCGCCCAAATCGGCTAACTCTTGTTGGAGACGGTTTAACATACTTTGAACATTATCAGTTCTGGGAAGTTCCAGAAGTGTTGCAATTCTCTTTTGTAATTTCTCTTTCGTTGTCATGAGTGCTTGTGCCATATTTTTAATGTATTTTTATGATTAAACCATTTAAAAGAAAGATACCTACATTCCATAAAAGATTCCATTCAATCGGATTCCCGTATTAGATTCTCTATGTAATGCCGGTTCTAAGCGTCCAACCTCTGTGGAGAGTCTAGGAGAACAAGTCATACTTTGGATTTCTTCATGCCTTTCTGCTCTATAAAGATTTCTATCAATAATTCTTTTAAGTTCTTCATTTCTCATCCACGACTTAAATTTGTGTTTAGAAATGATTCCCACAATTTCCTCATCCATAATCGCTTGTGAGTTGCGATTTATGAATCTTATTAACTTGCTTACTGAATGAATATCAGAAGCCAAATCAATAGCTTTTTCTCCATTAATTAGAGATTTGGACGTAATTAGCATCATCTCATTATTTCTATAGTTTCGTTATACAATGTTTTTCTAGAAGCTACAAGTTGCCTTCCTGGAAGAATTTTAGAATCAATTCTGCCATGAAAACAGTTGTATTTCACTCTATTAACCCATATTTCAACAGGTTTGTTAGATACTGAAGATGCATCTATTGCACCTCTCAACTTAACTTTAATGTGCTCTCCCATAGACTATCTATTGTTCTAATTGATAACTCCACTCTGTAATTTACAAGGGCTTGTGACCTTTTATACTTGAAAGTATAAGCTACATTAAAGTCGATCTACTCTACTTTCACAAGCAGATATAGATCTTCACACATAAACAACAAAATCGCACTTTATTTATTCAACCTTGATTGCAAAAGATCTCTGACTTCCAGAGCTAGATTTGCTAACTCATCATCAGATAATGCATCCAAGTTAATTTCTTGTTTTTCTTTTGGATCTTCCTCTTCATCCTCCAGCCAAGTTGGATTCCACAAAACTCTGTAGATCAGACCTAAATGTTCTACCTTTATGAAGATTTTCTCCTTCTTATTTCCAAAGATTTCTACTTCTTCTATAAATGGAGATTGGACTACCCTACATTTACAACTCTTTACTCCATATAGAGTTCCAAACATATTTTCCACTGGTTTGGAATAATCTGTACAGCATAAACAGCCACCTTCAACAAGTTCACCTTTATTATATACTCCTACCCAAGAATTATCTTCCGGGTAATAAATTCTTCCTACAATCTTGCTCATTTTATTTCTCTTCTTTAAATGGTTCTAAACTTTTAACAAATTCTACAGTAGCAGTCCTTGTAATTTCTTGTTTATATAAACTAACTGTAAACTCAGGGAACTTAGTTGCGAGAGTTCTTCCCCAACGAATGGCTTCATATTCTTGGAGAAATATCTTGTCTATCGTTGCTCCACCCGTCATTACATGGGCTATTAAATAAAAATATTGTTTCATAATTTACTACAACTTACCTATACGTTGTGAGGTTTTTATAGTTGAATTAACTGATTATCCGTAACATCAAATTGTCTACAGATTTCTTTCTTAAGTTCTGTGAAATCATTGGGGAAATCTCTATCATAATCTACAATAACTGTATATCTTGCGACTACTGCATTATCATCAATCCGTAAGCTATAGCTAATTCTTGTAATCCATCATTAGCTTCTTCTAAAATATGACTTTTCATAACTTTATACGATTTACCTTTACATCGTGAGGTCTTAATAAGATTCAATTTGCATTTTACGCCTAAAAACTTATAGATTAGTCTACCTTTGTCCGATGACTATTTTAACTTTATGCACATTCTCAGCCTTAAAGTTCTATAAGAGATTAACTGTGAAGATTTTGCTTTCCGTCGATTACTTCCTAGTCATTGTATGACGTGGGAAAGCCCTGTTCATTTAAGGCACTAGACACCTCTTCACAGTTTTTAATTAATGCATAAACTTCCAATCCCAATTGGTGTAAGGTTGTACATCAGAATAATTACCACCAGATACTAAAGTAAATACCTCGTCTGGACAAATTCCTTTAAGTTCGGCTATTATTTTATTTCCTATTTCGAAGCTAGGAACTGTCATCATAGGAATGTAAGATGACAATGATTCTGCAATTGCTACTACCATAACTTTATACACTTTACCTGTTCAGTGCGAGGTTTTTAAATTTAACTTCCATCTGTATTTATAGAGGCTTTGGACTCTCAGTATTTCTACTGGCTACATTAAAGTTTAGCCTCGTGATTCACATCAGAAGGCTAATGGATATTATGAAATCAATAACGTATTAAATGAGAAGATCAGGATATGGGACTCGAACCCATGACCTTTAGAATATATCCTAATGCTCTGTCCATCTGAGCTAATCCTGATACCTTTGAACTACCTAAATAGTCCTCGGCTCCCAAGTAGGAAGATTTTAGCTCGGGTATCAAGCCTTGCCGATTTTTCATTCAGATTAACCCCAATTCTGAATATATTAAGTTTCAATATACCACTTACAAGTCAACCTCAATTAGAGGATTTAGTTGTATACAACTCATAGAAGTGATCAGTTTCTATGACTCCCGTTGATTATATGGAAGTTTTTAATCTCACAGAGATCTTTTAATTAATTAAATAATGAAAAGCCTATTATTCTAATCATTATTTTTGAGAACCCGTATCCTACACAGGAACAGTTTTAAAATGATTTATGTTATTCTCAATTTAATAAACCATTTATTCTGACTTGGATTTTTACCTAACTAAAAATTAGGATTAATCTAAATTCAGAAAATTTGTTAATACTGGAAAAAATCTTTGAGTTAGAAATTCTCTTTCTCTGGATTGGAGAGTTTGGGTAGTGAAAATAGTGGCGACGCGGGAGAATTAGGGAGAAAAATAGTGACCCTTGGCGCTCTCCTCAACCTACTTTAAATTCCACTAACCTTGTACGAAGGCTAAAATTTCATATCTTCCTGCTTTTTTACCTAACAAAATATATCCCTTTCTTGAAATATACTTCTTGTTAAGTGGCAGTCTAACATTACTTCCAATCACGTAAACGTGAGTATCCTTTACCTCTCCATACACACTTAGATATTCCATTCAAAATGAAAAAGAGATTGGGTGCTATTGTGCACCCTTTCCCTTTGTTATTCAACACTTACCCAATTGCGGACGGTTGTTTCTCCATAGGTAGTTTCCACCTTTTCGGTACTGTCCCATTTCAATTTTTTTCCTGCAAATTGTTGCAACAATACTTCGTTACTACCTTTGAACGGTTTGCCGTCAATAGTATGCGTTTTGCGTTCCTTTGTGTTTTTGTCCACAAATGCAAAGCGACGCGCCAGCGAACCGCTTGAAATAAATACGGCGTTGTCGTCGTCGTACGTGTCCCCAATAGTGACCGCAATACTCAAATAGTTATTCCCGTTCGCTTCTTGAATAGCGATATTATCGCCCGGTTTGTAACTTTCAGCAAAGGCAATTGTATCACCTTCAGCAACGTTTGTTTCACCGTTTACAGTGGCTAACATTTTCGTAATAACTTCGTCTTTCTGTAAGTCTTTGTTTGCTTTCAAAAAAGCAATTCTCTCTAATTTGTTCATCTTTTTTGTTAATTAAATTAATAAATGTTTGTTTGTGCACTCTGCATTTATACGGGCTTGTGACCGTTCTACCTTTCGGTAAAGCTGCATTACACAAAGCACTACTTTTGTAGTGCTCTTTTAACGTTAAATAGGGTTGTTTTGCTATTGCAGCCGCAACCGTTAATTACAAGGCTTATAATATTGCCTTGTTTAAATGTTATTACAACGTTATCGACTTGCTTAGTTATTTCAGTAACTAAATTTTCCGATACCTTTAAAGCCTTTTTAAATTCATTTGAATGTATTGCTTTCATAACTTTGTTGTTTTTGTGTGTGTAATTTTATGAATGATATTCATTTTTCTCAGGGATGGGTAGGGGGGATAAAAGTGTACATGGGTATTTTATGCGTAATATATACAGTTTTGCTTAACTTGAACATATGAATTTTTATCTAATGCACACCTTAATTCAAAATTTAGAGTTTTTTACTATTTATTTTATACCCTCCCAAAAAATTACTATCTTTGTATATAATCAAAAAATGAAAATATGGAATTAAAAAATGAACTAGTACTGCGAATAATCAGTGCTTATGCTGATGAAAATGGAATTGCAGATTTTAGTAAAAATGAACTTATAGATTTAGCGTATAGTAAAAATGTAATAGGGAATTTATTAAAAGCTTTATGTGAGTCTGGAGACTTAATTAACTTATCCAAAAATGGATACTATCCTAGATATAAAGTTAATACTCTACTAGAGTGTCCAAAGTTTCTAACAAACAAAATCTCGGTTAATCAAAAATTATTTCTATTAAAACTTTATAATGAGCATTATTTAGAACTAGAAGAATCTAAAGAGTCTATCTGTGAAAAATTAGGGTTTCTAAGAACCAATTTTAATAAAAAAATTAAAGACTTAGAAGAACATGGAATTGACGTTAATCAATGTTTACAGAACGATAGTTATGCGGTTAAGTTAAAACTAGATACCACTAACTTAAAACAAACTAATTTTGGATATATGTATTCGCGTACTGTCATAGAGAATATACAATATAAATGTAAATACTGTGGATGTACAGATCCTTCTCAATTCTCTAAAGGAAGTCATGTTACTTGTAAAGCTTGTTCCAAAAAGAAAAAAGAAGGCCAGGGTATTGGCTATTACTTATATAATAAAGTAGTTACAGGAGTAAATCATAGACCTAAAGAGTTATCAGTAAATATTACTCCTGAATATTTAGCTGAATTATATAACAAACAAAATTGTCTATGTTATTATACAGGACTTCCATTTACAAAGGATGATAAGCCATCTGTGGATAGAATAGATTCTTCTATGGGATACGTGGAAGGTAATATAGTAATATGTAAAACTTCCATCAATTTCATGAAAAGGGATTATACAGTAGAAAAATTTAAACAGAATATCATAGACTTATATAATAATATAAATAATTTTTAATATATCGGGGGGGG